>Ga0116193_1000083_pt1 | contig 89017 bp, 84 predicted proteins | sample AD_UKC115_MetaG_FD_89892 | JGI IMG/M metagenome (GOLD analysis project Ga0116193, IMG submission 89892) | Active sludge microbial communities of municipal wastewater-treating anaerobic digesters from Hong Kong - AD_UKC115_MetaG | ecosystem: Engineered > Bioreactor > Anaerobic > Digestate...
AGAATTTCTGAAAGAAGGAAAGCAAATGAACGCATTAGCGTGTGCACCTACTGACAACCGAATATGTTGGTCAAAGATATTATGGGACAAATGTACAGAAGCTGTTAAGAAACTTCAAATGCGCATCGTAAAGGCTCAAAAGGAAGGAAGATATAACAAGGTCAAATCCTTGCAATGGTTAATAACACATTCATTTTACGCAAAGTTAATAGCAATAAAAAGAGTAACATCAAATAAAGGCAAGAATACCCCGGGAGTAGACAATATATTATGGGAAAGAGATAGTGATAAAGAGAAGGCAATAAAACTTCTGAACCGAAGAGGATATAAAGCCCTGCCACTAAGAAGGGTATACATACCAAAGAAAAACAGTAAAAAGAAAAGACCTTTAGGTATACCAGTAATGAAAGACAGGGCGATGCAGGCATTATATTTATTAGCATTAGATCCAGTTGCAGAGACAATATGTGATAATAATGCATATGGATTCAGAATTGAAAGATCAACTGCCGATGCAATTGAAGAATTATTTATTATCTTAAGTCAAAAGAAATCAGCCAAATGGGTATTAGAGGGAGATATTAAAGGTTGTTTTGATAATATATCTCATGAATGGATGCTCAATAATATACCGACAGATAAAAGGATACTGGAGAAATGGTTAAAAGCAGGTATAATATTTGAAGATGAATATTATGATACAGAAGCTGGAACACCGCAAGGTGGGGTAATTTCGCCATGTTTATGTAATCTAGCTCTAAATGGAATTGAGGAGATTCTTTTATCTAAATTCAAAGTAAGGCAGGTAAATTGGAAAAGCTTTCATCCAAAAGTTCGAATAGTAAAATATGCAGATGACTTTATAATAACTGGACACAGTAAAGAGTTACTGGAAGAAGAGGTAATGCCTGTTCTAAAGGAATTCTTCGAAGAACGAGGTTTGGAATTATCAAAAGAAAAGACTTTAATAACCCATATAAATGATGGATTTGATTTTTTAGGTAAGAATGTACGTAAATATGCAGAAAAGCTTCTGATTAAGCCGTCTAAGCCAAACATAAAAGCATTTCTATCGAGTATAAGAGGGACCATTGAAAAGAATAAGATGGTTAAACAGGAAGACTTAATTAGGCAGCTCAATCCTAAAATACAAGGATGGGCAAATTATCACAGGCATAAAGCATCTAAGGAGGCATTTGGTTATGTTGATAATCAGATATTTCTTAAACTGTGGCAGTGGTGTTGTAGGAGAAATCCAAAGAAGGGCAAGAAGTGGATTAAGAATAGATATTTCCATAGTATAGAGACAAGAAACTGGGTATTTGCAGCAAAAACTGACAAAGAGTTGGTTAAGTTAAAAAGAGCTTCTGATACTAAAATATTAAGACACGTTAAAATAAGGAAAGAAGCAAACCCCTATGATTCAGAATGGAAATCATATTTTGAAGAAAGGGAAGGCTACAAACTCTCTGAAAGTATGAGCGGAAGAAATGCATTAAGAAGAATGTGGAACAGACAAAGAGGATTATGCCCAATATGTGGCGAAAGAGTAGTTGAAAAAGGGACGTGGAGAATGCATCAGGACGAGCAAGCAAACAAGAAATACATAGTGCATTCAAAATGTCATAATAGCTTACATGGTTATATACAAAACCCAATTGAGTTGGCTTACTTATAGAGTTAAGTAAGTTTACAAGTGCTTGAGCCGTGTGAGGGGAAACTTTCACGCACGGTTCTTAGGGGGGAAGGGGGTTGTAAAACCTCTGACCTACCCGACATATATGAAAACCGGGTGCAAAGACAGCGACATCCTTGTCGCTGATTTGTCAAGGTAGGGCTTCGAAGATTTATTTCAAATTTGTTTTGAATTGAAAAGTAGAAATTGTTAATTTAAAAGTTAGAATAGGGGGATTTGATATTTATGTGTACTAGCTTTATTCATAGAGGGCAAGATACGATTATTGGAATGAATTTTGATAACAATGGAATGAAATACACCATAGATACTAAAAAAACTAACTGGTTTACTGTACTTGTTGATGGTGGACGGGGTAAATACCCATCATTTGGAGTAGATTACTGTGGAAGGTTTTTCAATAATCTTTTAGTAAATTCAAATGGTAAAGGCTTATACAGAAGACCAAGTAAAAAAGTTACTCATACAACTAAGCTTATAACAGATATTCTAAATGAGTTTATTCATCCTGAGAATTTGGGTGAGTATTTAACAAATATTGAAGTTGTTAATACACCAGACTGGAGTAGTCATAACATGATATGTGATTCTAATTCAAATGTTTGGGTAGTAGAGCCTGGGCGTGGAAATATAAACAATCTATCAAACTCCTCACCATTTTTTGTTATGACGAATTTTTCTTTGTGGGACTATTTATATGAAAATATTGAATGTGATTGTAACCGATTCAAAGCTGTTTCAAGTGCTTTAACAAAAGCAAATCAAGTAGATATTGAAACAGCGTTTAGCATACTTGATTCTGTAAGTCAACGAAATGGTGAATGGGTTACAGCATTTTCAATGGTGTATTCAAAAAACTTACGTAAAGTATATTACTGTTTTAATGGTAATTTTAGTGAGAGGCTTGAATATAAGTTTCCTGTGTAGTAAATTGCCATAATTACTAATACACAATATTTTAATAAAATGTAGCATTGAAGATGGTGAGGGTTAATTTAAGGTGCCACATCCGTGCGGCTCTGGCTTCGCGGGTCCGCCGCACATCAGAGAACAATGGATGGCTGTAAAGGTGCGTTATAGAAAAATCATGTAGAAAATTCTCTGGAGAGCGAGCATGAAGTATACCGCACCACATTCCATCGTCGGGCAGACAAGCTGCCGCTTACGGGTATTTCTAATGGGTCCGACTCTGGAACGTCAGCCATCCGAGACGTTAGGCGAAATGAACCGAAAATCAAGCACATCCATATGCTTAGTTTAGAGGGAAAGTCTTTGGAGTATTTTTTGATACTAAAGAAATGGGGTGTTATAATATGACAATGGATGAAATTAAAAGTATTTTGGATACCATATTGGATAAAGTACAATGTTTATATGACGTTCCAAATGAAGAAGATTGGGCTCATTTGAGTAAAAAATTCAATTGTATGTTTGATGAAGATTTTAAAAACTTTATTCAGTTGATGTCAGAGTATGAATTTCCAGGAGATTTATTCAATGTGTCATCAGGTAAAACAAATGGAAACGATAATATATCATTTGTGTATGACTATGAGATAAGAAGTGGTAAGTGGAATCCTGAATTTATACCTTTTTATGGTATTGGAAACGGAGATTATTTTTGTATAAGTGCAGAAAAAAATCCTAATTCGCCAGTATATTATTTTTTTCATGAGGATTGCCGTTTTGAGTGTTATTCTAATAGTTTTGAAGAGTGGATAAAAGGGCTTCCCGACTTTCTATGATAATTAGAAAACATCAAGGTTATTTAAGGGAGTCCCATCCGTGGGTACGCCTTGTTGGGCTATAACCCCCGTGTAACAATCGGGAATAAAGCCTTCGGGCAATTTATATAGAAATTGTACCAAACTGTTTCGTCAAATTCAAGGGGTGAAATTCCCCTTGCTGCTTAGAGTTAACATCGCTAATACCACCTGATAAGTGGGAGATGTGGCAAGTACTAATCCTCTACTATGCGTCTTAAACCTGCCAGTTTAAGGGGGATAAAGTGTAGTGAAGTCGTAACCTGAAAAGCCTAAACCTCTCAATAATAAGGATAGACGAAATGGAACAAGGGATGCAACAATAACTGGAGCATGGCAGTTGCAAAGAAGGTATTTGTTGTACACAGGTATCGTAGTAGTCTGAGAACGGGAAAGCCGTTTACATGGCGAAGGGTACCAGACAGGCTGATTACAGATTAAAACGAAGTGAAGTCTAACTCCCTGAAATACGGGTTGTGAGCCATAGCGAAGACTATGAACATTAAGCACAGCTTCACGAGCGAACAGGAATTAAAGGACACTCTTGATTTCATTTATGAGAAAAGTAAAACAGGAAAAGGTTTTAACGGAATATCCGAAGCTGCATTTAACGAAGTAACAATAATTGCAGCAATACACAATATAAAAAGCAACAAAGGAGCAAACACTCCAGGTATAGATGGTAGCAGGATGGATAAATACCTGCAAATGGACAAAAACAGACTGATAGGATTGATACAAAAATCAATTAAGGACTACAAACCGAAACCTGTCAGAAGGACATACATAAAGAAGGCAAACGGCAAACTAAGACCGTTAGGAATTACAACTGTTATTGATAAGATAATTCAAGAGTGCATAAAAATAATAATCGAACCAATATGCGAAGCAAAATTCTATCCTCAAAACTTTGGATTCAGACCATACAGAGCAACAAATCATGCAATGACATTTGCAAAAACACTCATAAATTTCAATACACCACAAAAACCTGTAATAGCCATAGAAGGAGACATAGAAGGATACTTTGGAAACATTAATCATAGGATACTTCTAAGAAAGCTATACAGGAAAGGTGTAAATGATAAAAAAATTATTGAAATGATTAAGAAAATGCTAATTACCGGTTATGTATACGATAAAGAGAAGTTCCAAACAGAAAAAGGGACAGTCCAAGGCTGGTCGTTCCGCTTTGCTTCACTGCTCGCCCAAGCATTCCGGGCGGCTGCATATCACCACTACTTGCAAATGTATACCTAAATGATTTTGATTGGACAATTGGAAGAATGTATCATTATCCAAAATCAAAACATAAAAAGAGGGCTACGCCAGAAGAACCCTGAAAAGGAAGGGTGTGGTTCCAAAGTATTTAATACGTTATTGCGACGATTGGTTGATAATGACCACGATGATAAATGAAGCAACTCGGATATTGAAATTCTTGCAAAAATACTACAAATATCGGTTGAAATTAAACCTTTCCAAAGAAAAGACATAGAGAAAAATGGGACAAAGGAGCCACCACTCGCCCGCCCTCCAATTTATGAGGATGTAGAACTGTTCAAATGTGATGAAAAGAGTTTAAATAATTTTGAGTATTACATGAACAGAGAATACGCCTACAATAGAGATAGGGGGAGATGCAAAATTTGCGGGGAAAATCTGAAAAGCAACTATAGGCATTGTCAAAGAATTGACAGAACATTACCCCTTGATAAAATAAACAAGGTTCCAAATTTAGCTTGGTTTTGTTATAATTGTCTAAAGATAGTACAAAGTGGACAAGTACCACAAGGAATAAACTCAAAAATGAAATTGAAGATTCTTAAATACCATAAAAAGCTTAAAGTTTTAAACTGAAGCATCCTGCTATCGTGAGGTAGCAGGAAGTCGAAAGCCGAGGAAGGCAAGTAGGTTGGTTTGTTGGAAAGCCGGATGAATCGAAAGGTTCCTGTCCGGTTTGGAGCCGGGGAAAAGCTGGCGATCACTTCAAAGCCTTACCTATGGCTATGCGGATATTTTGAGGTAAGCCTTTGGAGTATATGAGTATTCATAGATGGGGTACAAAGATATGTATTAAGGAGGGGATTTGACATGGCGACTGTTGTAATGCATAAAGAGACTGGAAAACACTATATTTTGATTGGTGTAAGCTATTCATACTTTAAGGATTCAAGGCCGGGTATTTTAGGAGGGAATTTATTTCCATATGAGGAAGAAGGGGAATTTGATGTAGTGGCTGTATGTGGTGATAAAGGAAAGATTGAATGGATACAAACAAAAGAACTAAGTGTAATAGAAGTTGATAATGAGAAGCCAAATGATATTTTGAAAAGATTTATATGTGAAGATAGAAGTAGATGTGGTACTGATTCCAATAGCAATGATAATGAAATGTGTCCGGGTTGCGGTCAAAGTATTACTGGACGGGATAAGGAGTGTTCCAGTTGTGGGTTGACCCTAATTTTAGATGATAAAGAAGAGTAAAGAATACTTACAAAGACATATAAAAGGCTGGGGGAGGAAAAGCACTATTATTGTTGCTAACGCCCGTGTCGGCGTCGGTCATGCGAGACGTTAGTGCGCCAAGCAAGGCTTGGCATCATTTTGCAGGGTGAGAGTCCCAGCTTGTAAGACATAAGACTAATAAAGAAATGGCTAATAGCAGGAATACTAAACGCAAATGGAATTGATAAGATAACAAGTAAATACGAATCGTCCGTTGAGTATCTATTTATAGGAAATGAGTTAAGCGTCAAGATAGGCATAAGTACAGAACAAAAGATTTCTATAAGGTGGTTAGGTAGGATGAGAAGATATGGTTTGTATTTTAGCACTACTTTATGGGGAGAATTTGATTTTTGGCGCATATTAGTTTTCAATTTTCTTGAGTATGCAGATTGCATAAGAATAGATTGTTGGAATGAAGAGCAAGACATAATCAATGATATTGCACCATTAAGTTATGATATTGATAATAAAACTTATGAGGGAATGACAATTTTAAAATTCTGTAAAAATGAAAAGGTTATAGAAAAAATTGTCGATAATGCATTTAATGAAAATAGAAAAGTGAAATGGTTTTCTTTATTTTTGCAAAGTGATGATGAAATATTTTTTTCTTCAGAACATTACGGTAGTGAATTTTCAATTACCGGAATATCGAAGGAAGAATTAAAATGGGTTAGATATGTTGTTCCTAAAAGTTTTAGTTTTCATTCATGGTCAATGTGAGTTTAGTAATTTTAAAATACTTTAAAATCAGGAAAGAGATAAAAAGGGACTGGCGTCCGGTCAGTCTCTGATCAGGTGGGACGACCAACAGCACCTAACAATAGGTATTCGCGAGGGTGCGAGCCAAATAAAGAATGAAGTCAGGTTTGCGAGGGTCATTCATTGTTGTGTGCCGCACCGTAGCCTGAATAAACTAAACCAAGGAATCTTGTAAGCGTCAAATACGATGTGTCTTTTTTAGGAACCATTGCGGCACATGTACCGACCGGATCAAGGGGCTTGTGGTTGAAGGTGACGGCACATGCCTGATCTACAAATGTCTTACCACTGGCAACCGGTTTCAGTGGACAAGGACAACTGATGAAGCCAGGGGGATTTCTCCAGAACGGTACAGTCGGCTGATGGGTGGCTTTACATTGGAAATTCGAGTTTAGTGGAGCTTGAAAAATAAAATGGGCTTCCGTTAAGGAAGCCCTAAGTATATATTATCTAATCTCAGCATAATCAAAACATTTCATTGTTGATTAATAATTTGAGGTTAACACAATCAAGAATATTAATGGTGTTGTCACCATTAATGTCAGCAAGAACATTGTCTGTCCCAGGGAGAGGAGCTGAATTAAGCAAATAATCTTGGAGAAGTTCAACATCGGCATTATTAAGCTTTTCGTCCATATTTACATCACCTAAAGAATAATTGCAGGTAGGCAATGTAGATGGTATGGTATAAGTGAATCTATATGGTGGTTTCCGAATTTCCCATTTATCATGACCAGATTCGCACTTTTTTATATCAGCATCAGATTTAAGATAGTGATCAGAATCTCTAGGAGAATCACTATGGGTAGAATCCAAATGGAAATAATGATTGCCTAATTTCACTATTGTCCACCCATGACTACTGCTTGAAAGATAATAAGCTTCTATTCCGACTTCACGAAGGAGAAGAGTAAGTGCTCTTGCGTATCCGTCGCATACAGTTTTATCATTTAGGAAAACAGAAGAATCTACATGGTTTTTTTTACTAGGGTCAGGTTTCCCATCTTCAGTAAATGCATAGTCAACTTTGTTGCAAACCCGGTTGTGAAGCTTTCTGATTTTTTGTGCATCTGTGATGCAGTTTGCTGTCTCTGTTGTTGCGATATAATGTATTTCAGCTGTTAAATATTCATCGAAAAATTTGAATTTCTCATCCGATAAGGATGAATCAAATTTTTATAAATATATCATAATCATCTAATACTTTCAAGCACGTAGAAAAAATGTTATGGAAGGAGAAGGTCTGGCTGAAAAGTCAAGATAAGAGCTTCAAAGACACTCGTATCACTTTACGTACCGTTTGGTATACGGTAGTTTAATAAGGATTAACGTACTTTAAGATATCTTTCTGTTATTGTTTAGAAAACATTGTTTCTTCAGGAGTTTCGGATTTACATCCATTATGCATGGGAAAGGTAAAGTGCTTTGTGCCGATGAATTTTGTCTAAATTGAAGCAAAAAGCTTTTTTGTATATAATTATACATATTGTAATTTAAGATATAGTAAGTCATGATGGGATAATGTGGTATTTAAAAAATGAACTTTTATCTAATGGGTTTGATGGACCCAATTTTACAAAATCAAAGAATGGCTATCTTTATACTTTTGATAAAAATATGGAGGGAGTGATTTTCTATGATAGTTTCTGTTAACAAAGACAATATTAATGCTTGGGCCGAATTGTGTAATCAACTTTGGCCAAACTGTTGTAAAGAAGAATTAATAGATACATTTGAGGAAGGTAAAGAGAATGCATTTATGTATAGGCTTGATAACCAATATATAGCGTTTATTAATCTCTCGATAAGAAGTGACTATGTAGAGGGTTCGGAGACAAGCCCTGTAGGATATGTTGAAGGTATATACGTAAAACCAGATTATAGAGGGCAAGGTATTTCAAGGCTACTCATAGAGCATGCAGAAAAGTGGTCAATGGATCAAGGGTTGAAGGAACTTGCATCAGATTGTAAGTTGGCAAATAGTGAGAGCATTGCGTTTCATAATAGAGTAGGTTTTACTGAAGCCAGCAGAATTGTATGTTTCATAAAAACATTGGATTAATTCTTTTAAGTGGATATCCTGTGTAGTGTTCCATCATTGCAATTGTAAGAGGTTTTGATGTGCGCTAATTTCAAGATTAGTGCAAATGCCATCCGCTAACTTTTTATTAATGACCAATTACAAAATATAGGGTATAATAGTATTATTGAAAATGCAAAAATTGTTTGGAGATGATAGAGAATGAGTTTAGCAGAGAAACTTATTAAGGATTTTGAACAGTTATCAGAAGATAAGAAGAAAGAAGTAAATGATTTTGTTGAATTTCTTAAAATAAAACACAACAAGACTTAATCGAATTTGGGTTGGGTGTTGCAACAGGTAAGTACGATGAAGAATTTATAAAAGAATTGATTGAGAATAATAAGGTGAAAAAGGCATAGGCCTTTTTTCTATATAAATGTCTATACTACATCTAACAATCCGTCTCCGTAAAGGCTGTGATAGTAAGAGCAAGAAGTATTAAACTGGAGTAAATTCAGGTAGAAGGGCTCCGCGACATCTTCTTTCGGGCGCAGTTGCGCGCTGACGTGGGTCATCTTATGAGACCGTTCGAGGACGTTGGAGACGGGCGACTTTAGTTGAAACACAAAACCATATTTATTGCGACTTTGGTGTATTGGTACCAGAAGAGCGTATATCTTTAATGAAAATGATACATAAGGCTTTAAAACCAGGAGGTATTTTTTTATTTGATGCAATTGATGAAAAAACAATCGAAAGGTCAAATTTAATTCTTCGTGGGAGATGAGTGAAGGCGGATTTTGGAAGCCTACTCCATACATTTGTTTAAGTAAGAATTACCATTTTAGTGAAACTAAAGCAACGTTGGAAGAACATATTGTGATTGATAATGAAGGATCTTATAAACTATACAGATTCTGGAATCATTATTTTAATCAAGAGGATGTTGAAAAAATGTTTGAACAAATTGGTTTTTCAAAAGTAAAAAGTATAAATAATGTAGTAAACGGTAGTGGAATATATAATGATCATGGAGTAGTATTTTATGCAGTAGAAAAATAATTTTCTTATAACATGTATGCGAAACGATATATGGAATTCCCTGCGTTCCGCCAAATCCAGGGCGGGTTTAGTACAAGAAGGCCTCTGAAGATTTATATTAAAGCGTATTATAAAGGAGTGATTAAAAATGATGAGAAAGTTCGCCCTAAGCATTCTAACTTTATTATATTTTATTTCTATAGGTGTACCTGTTTTTGCTGATGCTGGACCAATTTATGTTTTATTATATCCAATGTATTTTGTCTCAGTAGGTTTTTTAGCTGTGTTAGTTAGTTTTTATTTACTTATTAAAGGAATTACTAATATAGCAAGATTAATAAAATCAGTAGAAGATTTTGATAAGAAGAAAGTCAAAATAAATATGATAATTTCTTTATGTCTTTTGATAACGATTATTATTTTAGTATGTTTAACTTTAACGTCAGTATTTGAATCCTATATAATAAAGATAGCTACGATAATTGCACTATATGCTCCAATATTCGGATTTATTAGTGGGAGCATGATGGTTAGAAGGCTGGACATAGATTCAAAAATAAGAATTTCAGGAAAGAAACTGTTGAAGTATTCTTTTTTTACAGTTTGTTCAGATATAATAGTTATATGGGGAGTTGTGAAATGGATACAATTAGGTGGTTGAATTGTATGAGACTCGGACATCCGTTTGTACGCCTTGTTGGGCTATAACACCCGTGTAACAATCGGAGTAAAGCCTTTGGGCAATTAAATACAGAAATTGTACCAAACTATTTCGTCAAATTCAAGGGGTGAAATTCCCTTTGCTGCCTGAAGTTAATATCGCTAAAACCACCTGATAAGTGGGAGAGTTCTTTATAATCAAAAGGTTACAACTTCATTCCCTGTAAGATTAGCGAGTGAAATGTTTTCAGGTGTAAAAAAATAGAGCGACAGGAAATTGATAAAAATATTAGTATTTATGATCCATGTTATTGCGGGGCATATCTGCTATAGGTTTTACTCTTGCAGAGAGCATTAGTTAAATATATACTAACTTTAAGGGATTGTTTAAAATGTGTTTAGTTCACGTTTGGTTTATAATGCGAAGTTGAGATTATGAGGTGTTGCGTTTATGGAAATTAAAATAATTACAAATAATAAGAAACAATTTATTGATTTGCTGTTGCTAGCAGATGAGCAAGAAGATATGATTGATAAATATTTAGAGCGTGGGGATATGTTTGCTCTATATGATGATGACTTGAAAAGTATTTGTGTGGTGACAAAAGAGGATGACGAAACATATGAACTTAAGAATATAGCTACATATGCAAAATATCAAGGTAAAGGCTATGGTAAAAAGTTGATTGAAAATATATTTGAATATTATAAAGACAGATGTAAAACAATGCTTGTTGGAACTGGAGATTGTCCATTTATTATTTCTTTTTATGAGAGTTGTGGATTTATAAAGTCTCATCGAATTAAGAATTTTTTTACTGACAATTATAAATATCCAATTTATGAAGGTGAAATACAGCTAGTTGATATGATATATCTGAGAAAAGATTTTTGAGAAACTTGGATAGACTTTTTTCGTATTCCTTACGGGTCCGATTCATCGATGCCTCAAATAGCAAATGCTACACGAAATCTGCGAAATTACCGGCGCATTTTGAGCCGGATTAAAATATTTTTTGAAAGAAGGTTGAACAAAAATGAAAAGAGCATTATTGGTTATTGATGTACAAAATGAATATTTTTCAGGGGGACTACCTGTCACATATCCTCAAGGAAGTATAAATAATATTTTTAAAGCTATAGAAGTAGCAAAACAAAATGGAATATTGGTAATTGCTATACAACATACAGCATCACAGGCAGACTCAAAAACATTTAATAAAGGTAGCTTGGGATGGGAACTTCATGAAGGTATAAAAAATATGGGATACGATTATTTGATTGAGAAGAACCTTCCCGGGAGTTTTACTGGAACGAATTTAGAGGTTATTTTAAAGGAGAATAACATAGATACTGTAGTTATTGGCGGATATATGACTCAAATGTGTTGTGACACAACTGCTAGACAGGCTTTTCACTTAGGACTTTCAGTAGAGTTCCTTTCAGATTCAACAGGTACATTAGATATTATTAATTATGCAGGAAGAGTAACTGCTGAAGAACTACACAGAAGTATTTTGGTTACACAGGCTATGAAATTTTCCAAAGTTATATCAACTGATGATTGGATTAAATCCCTTTAATGTAAGAAGGAAGTAGTTTTTTAAGGCTGCAGCGTCCATGCTACTCGCGCTCTTCGGGGCGCCTTATTTTGTTTAGAGTATAGGAATTTATAAAAATCCTATTTTTGTAAATTCCTATACTGGGGATTGGAAAGGGAATTTCCCCTTTCCCGGTTTAAGGAGGGTGCTCAGGCTGGTCGTTTCGCTACGCTACACTGCTCGCCCATGCATCCTGGGATGCGAAGCATCCGTCGAAGGGAACCATTGGGTTCCCTAGCGAACAAGAAAAGCCATGAGCGAAGCGAATTTTCTTGAAAAGGCTTTCATGCTGGCTGGGCGTGCTTTATGGGTATGGATGGCTTTGAAGCTTTGGTTTATGCATATTTGTCCATAAAACGAACCTTTATATAGATAAATAATAGATAAATAAAGGAAATAGAATCAATCTAAATAAAAAGGGGAAAGACTATGCAAGCAAAAAATGATGAATATAAAGTATTTATTGATTTTCTTAATTCCTACAATGAGTGTTTTTATGAAAAAGATATTGAAAAACTAAAAAGATTTTATGATTTGCAAAATAACAGATTAATTTATATTGATAATCATAAGAATAATGATACTTACAATTTAGAGCAACATCTAAATTTACTTTCAGATTTCTTTAAAAATGGGAAAAAAACAGAATCGGGGGATGTTGAGCCCTTAATAATAGAGAATCTAAACATTTTTTATAAAGAAAAAGCTGCTTGTCTATTCTATATAGCAAGGTATAAAAGTTTTCCTGATCCTGCAGTAAGATGTACTTTATATTTGGAATGTATAGATAATGAATGGAAAATAGTACATGTACATTGTTCATTCACACCAGATAAGTAGAAACACAAAATAAATGACGATTAGCCCACTTTTCATGGCATGCCGCTAAAGTGGACAAAGTATTTTTTTTATTGAGAGATATTCACAATTATGATACTGTATTATTATAAAGGTTTTGGAATTTGATATTTATACAGAAGGTAATTCCTTCACTAGAAGTTTTCATAGCAGTTTTTATCTTCCTAAAGGAGAGTATTTATATGAGAGACACGATAAAAGTATTGGTCTTATGTTTATGTGTAGTATTTTTGGGTTCCTGTACGCGTAATGAAGGTAATGATAAAAAGGAAATAGATCAAGATGCTATATCTAATGTAGGCGTTGTTGAAGATATAGCTGAATCACCTAAGAAGGAAAAAAACAATCTAGTTGGCGTCTATAAATATGATAATGAAAATGATACTCAGGATTTAGTAGAAGATCATTATATTATTATTGAAATTATGAATGACAGATACTATGGAAGATATTATGGAACAAGTGATGATTTTGATACAGCACGTGAAGGATATTATCCTGGTTTTTTTGTTTCTGAAATGCGGGATTTGGTGATTGAAAATGGTGAAATGGAATTTTCAATCAAACTTCAAAACAGTGAGGTCTTTAGTAAACCAGTTGAACTTCAATATAAAACTAGTAATGATGTTCCAATTATAGACAATCCAATATGGGAAAAAAGCCACATAATCGAAGTATCAGACAAGAATCCTCGAGTTTATAAAGGGAAAATAGATAAAAATAAAATCTTATTGGAGATAGATAACGAGATTAGAACTTATAATCACATTATGTGATTCAAAATTTCGTCAGCTAAAACAATTTCTAGTACATGCTAGTAGAAAGCCTTGGGTTACATAGTGCAAGTTTTAGCGTGGATGAAAAGGAGGAATCAAAATGAAAAAGATTTTTTTGTTTAAGAATATTAAGGTTATTGCCATAATATTTGCTCTTACCGGAAGTTTTACAAGCATAGCTTCAGCTTCAGCAGTTCATGAGCTCAGAGTATGCGTTGATGAGAAGGAAGTACAATTTACTGATGCAAAAAATCCTTTCCGATGCCTATATTGCGGAACTAACTCCGGCAGAGGTAATAGTCATTGGTAGACTGGAATTTATATATCATGAAGCATCAGAGGAATATCTTGATAGGTTTGAAGGTAAGTTAAAAAAAGGAGTATGGTATAGTACAAAAATAGCTGTTAAATTTTCTTTGAGCAGAGGTTCTATGGAGGTTGATAAAGTCATTCTAGACAATAAATATGAAGAAATAATATGAAAGAGAGATAAAAAAATAGATTGTATAGATGTTCTAATAAATTCAGAATTAGGGGTGCAATATTTTTTTGAAAGAGAAAAGGCAGAGAATGCTTTAATTGAAGGCTATGTGGAATCCCAATAGACCGCAATAAAAAAGCGTAAGGCTTAATGAGATTTATCACATATATCCATGAAGATTGTGTTCTTGAAAATAAAATACTGCGATTTAGATAGAAATATGAAGTGAATTAAAGATTATTGAGGGAGGAATTTTATTGAAAAAGGTAATTTTGTTAGTTACATTTATATTATTACTTATGGGATGCCAGGCTACTGATAATAAAGACAGTATTAACAAAACAACTATACAAGAAAGTAGTTTGAAAAATTTTATAGATGAACATGCAGATTTGGAAATTGTTTATACTTTAGTTGCAGATATAAATGGTGACTACAAACCGGAGAGTTTCTTAGTATCAGGAAAAAGCGATCCAAAGCTATGGTATATAAACAATGATGGAAAAGGAAGTGTTATTATTGAAGCAGATGGGTGTAGTTATTTAAGTACTGAATTAGTTGATAGAGGCAAAGAAAAACACATTGCTTTTATGGGCTTTTACGAACCATCAAACACGAATTTATGGGTGATTAGAATGGAAGAAGGAATGCCCAAAATAGTGTTTGAATTTATGGCAGATTGGGAGATTAGGGTTGCAAAGAATAGATTTGATATGATATGGAAGGATTATAATAGTAATCCGGAAGAAGGTGGATATGACTTGGTAGTTGATAAGTATTTTTGGGATGAAAAGCAAAGTAAGTATATAAAGGAATAATGAGGGGAATTGCTATCCGTCCGATAACAATGTATCTGAGTAAAAGGCATGCTTACGGGTCATCCTGCCAGCATTGATTCATCGGCTGCATAGCATTTGTGGTGCGATTTATAGATAGATTTAAAGTTTATGTGGGGATTTTGGGTGTAGTGGTATGCCGATATATTATTCTGGAATGGCTTTGTTGGAAGAGTATTGCATGAATAAAAAATATACTAGAAATGTGAGGTTGATAATTATGTCTAAAGCAGTTTTTGTTATGGATATGCAGAATATTTGTGTAGGAGATGCCCATGCAAAATTTTTTAAATATGACAACAAGGCGCTTATTGCTTCTGTAAATAAGGTAATTAAAGATAATGAAGGAAATTCAATTTTTTACATACTAAATATTATGAAAGATAATTTTATCAATAGGCTTGCACCTTTTAAGGCATTTGAAGGGAGTGAAAATGTAGAATTAGTGAATACCTTGGAAGTAGTATCTAATTATATTTTTAAGAAGTATAAGGGCGATGCATTTACTAATCCAAAGTTGAAAGAAAAATTAGATGAATTAAATATTGATGAAATAGAGATAGTTGGTATTGATGGTGGAGGTTGTGTTGCGTTAACAGCACTAGGTGCGATTAAGGAAGGATATAAAGTTACTATTAATACTAATGCAATAGGTACTATGTTTCAAAAAAGAGCAAATAAGTATAATGAAAAATTAAAGAAACTGGGAGCAAAATTCATATAAAGGATTTGTTTTTCTGGGTAAGCATGTGAGAAAGTATAATTTAAACATATATGGCGTTGGGCATGTAGAAGACTCAAAAGTAAGTCAAAAATGTATTTGCAAAATTGAATAAATAATTTCCGAGAGGAGATTTGAGTAATTGTGAAAGAAATAGTTCTTGGATCAATAATGGGTACGGCTGTTGGGGATTCATTAGGATTATTATATGAAGGGTTATCAGCACAGCGTCAAAAAAAGCTATATAGAAATATCCATAGTCAAAAGTTTTTTATGGGTAAAGGTCTTATTTCTGATGACACAGAGCATACACTGATGGTTGCTCATGCTTTGTACCATTCCTCAGGAGATGAAGTGATGTTTTTAAAATATCTTGCAAAATCCTTGAGAAAATGGATAATATCAATGCCTTTAGGGGTTGGTTTTGCATCGTTAAGAGCATGTGTAAGATTGCTTTTTGGGATTTCTCCAAAAAAGAGTGGTGTTTTTTCAGCAGGGAATGGTCCTGCCATGAGGAGTGCATTGATAGGAATTATTTATGGAAATGATATTGATAAAATGAAAAGTTTGGTGGGGATTTCTACAAGGATTACCCATACTGATCCAAAAGCTGAAATTGGTGCTTTAGCTATTGCATATGCTGCTTTTATTGCTAGTACACAAAAGACAGTAGAACCTTCAAGTTTTTATGAAGGATTAAAAAAACTTCTTATAGGTTATGAAAGCATCGAATTTCTTAAGCTTATTGAAGATGTTGTAAGGAGTGTATACAATAAAGAAAGTTCTAAGGAATATGTGGAACGGATAGGATTAGAAAAAGGAATTAGCGGGTATATATATCATACTGTGCCTGTAGTTATTCATGCATGGCTCAGTTATAAGGGGGATTTTAGAAGAAGTATTATGGAAATGATTGAATGTGGTGGTGATACTGATACTACAGCAGCTATTTTAGGCAGTATTTTGGGAGGAAGTGTAACAGTGGCAGGAATTCCGGAAGATTTGCAAAAGAACATCTATTTATTTCCATATTCGATGAAGTATATTGAAGATATAGGTCAAGTGCTTGGTAATAGAAACAAGAGAGTTTCAAAAATTCAAATTAAAGAACCTTTTTGGGGCCTGAGCTTATGTAGAAACCTTGTTTTTATTCCTGTAATTGTATTTTATGTTATCAGGAGAATGCTTCCTCCATATTGAAAGAACAGTGGTTAGAAAATAATTTATAGTCTATGTGAGATTTTATTAAGACTCGAATATCGGTGTCCTCGTCTGGCGTTGCGGGGCAGGGAACTCCACGTATTAAATGTGTATCTGTAAAGGTGTGGGTAAGCCTCCGGAGATTTAGTATAACGCTTTAGCTATTCAAGAACATATTATATATACAGAGTATTGTAGAGGTAAATAAATGGAAAGATACTTATCATTAAAATTTTTAGGGTTGTTATTTTTTTTGGCTATTCTATTTGTAACGCATGAATATGGTCACTATTTAGCATATCGAGTTTTTGGGTATAAAGCTGTTATTAGGAAATCCTTTTGGGCACCAGGAATTGACCCTAAACAAACAATTAAAGTAACAAGGTTGGAGGGGCTAATAATAGCACTAGGGGGATTTGTTCTTTCAACAATAATTGTTGTAGTTCCATTGATGTTAACTCAATATAAGTTGTGGATTGCCTTAATGATGGGTAGTATAGCAGGATCTGCAGCCGATTTTATATGGGCGTTGAGTATGTTATTTAGAAAGGATATCACCATTCAAGGAAAGTAGAAACCATAAAGGTATTTTGTTTGAGTTTTTAGAGATTTTAGAGGTTGATTTTATGCCCAAAAAAGACCAATATCTGATTTGAAAGATTACAATGAAGTCTAAAAGGAGAATGCAGTTGAACGATGGAGAAGTTTAAAACGATGAATAAAAGCTTTAAAAAGATAATTCTCAATGCGACCGGTTCTAGAGAATTATATGAGATTGAAGAAATACAGGATCTTTGGGGAGGATATGGTAAAATACTGCGTTACGGATTGGATGGTTCGGAAATAAAAAGCGTGATTGTTAAAAATGTATGTTTACATGGACATGCCGGGCAATCCCGTAGAAGTAATAATTCATACCTGAGGAAGCTGAATTCTTATAAAGTAGAAATGGCTTTTTATAGGAATTGGAGCAGTAAATGTGGGGATGATTGCAGAGTGCCGAGATGGTATGCTTTTGAATGGCAGAATGATGAGTTCCTAATGGTATTTGAAGACCTTGATACAGCAGGTTTTAATAAAAGAAAGCGTGGTGTGTCATGGAATGAGATGAAGTTGTGTCTGAGATGGCTTGCTAATTTTCATGCAACCTTTATGGGGGAAAGGCCGGAGAATTTATGGGCACAGGGTACTTACTGGCATTTGGATACCCGCCCGGATGAGTTAAAAGCCTTAAATGATACAGCCTTAAAGGGGGCAGCTAAAACAATAGACAGACTACTTAACAACTGCCGGTTTAAAACCTTTGTGCATGGCGATGCCAAACTGGAGAATTTCTGCTTTTTTGAAGATGCAAATAAGGTAGCGGCAGTAGACTTTCAATATGTTGGCGGTGGTTGTGGTATGAAAGATGTTGCATATTTTGTAGATAGCTGCTTATATGATGATGAGTGTGAAAGTTGGGAAACCGATGTTTTGGAATTCTATTTTAAAGAACTGAGAAATGCATTAAATATCAAACAAAGGAATGTAGAGTTTGAGGCCTTGGAAAAAGAATGGAGAGGACTTTATCATGTAGCATGGACAGACTTTTACCGTTTTCTAAAAGGATGGGCACCAGGCCGTTATGAAAGCAGGTATAGTGAACGTATTGCCCGTGAAGTTATAAAAAATCTGAGTAATAAATAGGAAAATATGATACTAACAAACAAATTAGCTGGTGGTATTGTAGTAAACACAAAACGGAGTGAACAGAAAAGTCCACTCCGTTTTAGTGTAAGTCTAATATTTTCCGAATTCATTATCACTAAGGATTATTTTTTGCTTTGGGGAAGAGATACCCTTTTCGGGTTCTTCTTTATAATCCCAGTCCGATTTTAATACATCGGTTTCATTTCTGAGTTCTTGCTTGTTGACATGGTTTTGTTTCTTACTTTCGGAAATATCCTCAAGCATCTTCAGAATTTCAGGGTTAATTTCCTTATATCTGTTGTATGACGAGTGGTTTAGATTTTTTAACTTGAATTTTCTGATGGATTCCTTCAAGAAGTCGGCTTGACCGGATAATTCTTCACTTGCGGCTGCACTTTCTTCTGATGTAGCCGAATTGGTCTGTACAACCTGTGATACCTGTATAATACCTTGATTTATCTGCGCAATAGCCGCAGCCTGCTCGTTTGAAGCAATGGCTATATCACCAACTAAAGAAGCAGCTTTTGCAATATCTCCTACAATCTTATTGAGTGCTTCTGCAGTTTCATTGGCTATTTTTGTACCGTTTTCAGTTCTCTTAATTGATCCTTCAATGAGTTCAGTGGTTTCTTTGGCTGCATTAGCAGATCTTGCGGCAAGATTCCTTACTTCCTCAGCCACCACTGCAAACCCTTTGCCATGCTGCCCGGCTCTTGCTGCTTCAACTGCTGCATTCAGCGCAAGAATGTTGGTCTGGAAGGCTATCTCATCAATTACCTTTATTATTCTGGAGATATTTGAAGAGGAATTATTGATTTCCTCAATGGCATTGAGCATATCAGCCATATGTTTGTTGCCCTGCACCGCGTTGTTTTTTGCAGTCTCTGCCAGTTCATTGGCCTGATTGGCATTTTGAGCGTTTTGTTTTGTCTGTGTGGATACCTCTTCAAGGGAGGCGGTCAACTCCTCTATTGAGCTTGCCTGCTCGGTGGTTCCCTGTGAAAGCTGCATACTTGAATCAGATACCTGTTTTGCACCGGTTGCCACCTGTCCGGCAATAGCATTTATATTTCCGAGAACCTCATTATTTGTTTCAATCAATTCGTTGAGTTTCTTACCAAGAAGATCCTTGTCTGACCTGATTTTGGCCTCAACTGTCAAATCACCGGATGCAATTTTTTCTACTAAATGAGCCTGTTCACGAATGTTATTTATCATTATCCCGAAGGACTGTGCCAATCTTCCTATTTCATCCTTAGATTCTGCTTCAACAGTAACACCTACATCACCTAAGGCAAGTCTGTCAGCGGCATCTACCATTTTAGTGATAGGTCTGCTGATAGTGTTGGATATAAACAAACCCAGTACAATGGCTATGATTACGCCAATAATTATTACAATAATCATTGTTAGTGAGGCAGTGTTTGCAGCATGGGTGTTTTCTTCCATCTTTGTCTTACCGCCATCAGAATTATATGTAATTATTTTTTCAAAGGATTCTCTCAATGCGTCTCCAACTTCGCCTAATTCCGTAAGTACAAGCTCTTTTGCCTGATCCATCTGTCCCGATTGCACTAATTTCATTTCTTTCTCGGATAGAGATTTATACTCTTCCCATAGGGCTTCCAATTCATCATATTGTTTACGGTCTATATCGCTAATAATTCCTTCTTCGTACAATTTCATGTATTCCTCTGCTTGATTAATATGTTCATCAATTTTATCTAGGCTTTCATTTTGCTGTTTTTCATCGTCAAACAATAGAGTTTTAGCAAGATTAAACCTCATTCTCTGGAACTGCAAAGCAGCATTGCCGGCATACTCAATACCTAAAGTGTTTTCCTTATACAAAAATTCATCGGCTTCCCTCATGGTGTTTATGTTTACAAGGGCAACAATGCCAACTATGGCAGCAATAGCTGCAACCACCAAAAAGCCGATAATTAGTTTTGCACCAATTTTCAAATTGTAAAACCAACGCATTATATAATCCTCCTTGATTTTTATATTTCGTTGCTCATACTTAGCATTTCTTCTTCAGCAAGCAGTTGCCTGCAATCCAGTATCAACTTGACATCACTTCCTGTTTTGCCAATACCTTTAATATACTTATTTCCTTTTAAGTCGTTTGGAGCAACAATGTCTTCATCCGGTATGGACAGCACCTCTGAGACACTATCTACAATAAGTCCAATAAGTATGTCATCAGCGTCAATAACAATTATACAGGTTCTATCGTTATATTCTCTGAACCCCTTACTGAACCTCAGCCTGACATCCATTACCGGAATAATCTTTCCTCTCAGATTTATTATACCTCGAATATATTCAGGAAGTTCAGGTACTTCGGTAATTGGCTGTACCCCTATAATTTCTGTAACATACCTGATTTCAATTCCATAGTACTCCTTTCCAATAGTGAATGTTAGATACTTATCCTTTTGTGTTTCCTCTTGCTCTACCAAAAAATCGCTGTTTAATACTTCAGACATTCACTTTCACCTCCTTGTGCAACCAGTTTAGTTATTTTATCAGTGCCCTTGACACTGTTCGACCCAATAAGCATAAATAAAGAACTAAATGCTGGATATGTCAAAAAGTTCATTGAATTTTATTCGTTTAATTTTGTTATGGGTAAGTGGTTCTTTTAACTGAATTTAAGAGATAAACCCTAAAGCGCAAAAAAAACTCCATTAATTATGGATTTAATTTGCACAATGATATAGATGAGACCTCCCATTGCATGAGTATGTACTGAGATATAATTATCCATTCTCATGAATGAGGTTCTTTTGATGATTTGAATATTTTTGTTGTTTTTGATAGGTCTGTTGTAAATTCCTTCGTAATATAGTATGCATATAAAAGCTCCTTTTGGTATTGTGACTTATCTGCAAATTATGATAGTGAGTGTTGTATAGAAAATTTGTCATTTGTAGATTTCATAATAAATACTTATTCTGCACAAATAACAAAATTCCTTTTTTATTTTCAAAATTTGAAAAATTTTATACTTATATTTTTTTTCAGTAAATTAATTACTTGTAATTGGGTTCTGTGTTGTAGAAACAAATAAAATAGAGCTGTCTCCAAATACAAGACAACTCCATTTTAATAATCTAAACATCGAACTAGCTTTTCATTCCAAGAAGGTGCATTCTAATTAAACCAAAGTCTATAGAGGTTATTTTGCCATCACCATTAAGATCTCCTGCCTTCAAATCATCATCAACAGGGAAGTCTTTTATCATTCCAAGAAGGTACATTTTCATTAAACCAAAGTCTATTGAGTTAATTGATCCATTTCCATCTACGTCACCTGGTATTATTCCTGAAGGTGATGGAGTTGGCGTTACAACTGTGGTTGGAGTAGCTGTAGTTTTTGTCGGTGTAGGTTTAACAGTAGGGGTTACAGCTGAGCCTCCAGGAAGTGGCACACCATTTTTTCCAAGGGGAATTTTGTGATCCAAACCCTGGAACTTACCATCTTCATTTTTCCAAAGAACAGGTAATAGATAATTGTCATACTTGTTATCGTTCCACTTAAGGTCTCTTCCACCTTCGAACGGTGTACCTTCGTCACGCGTAAATAAGCCGCCTGTATCTGCGGAGTCAATATTTATACACCATAATGTATGATGCATCTTGAATTTGTTTTCTAAAATATAGTCTCTCATACATCTTAAATATTTGAGATTTGAGTTTAGCAGTTTATCTCCGCCTTCTGTCAGACCGCCCCATTCACCAATAAGTAAGGGAGAAATTCCTTCTTCCATTATAAATGCCCAGTTGTCTCTCCAACATTCCTCATAGAGTATTTTTTTTGCGGTCTTATCGTCAGCGGTAACAAAATCTCCGCTAAACCACGGTTGTTCATATACCAATGGACCATAATCATGTGGAGAATAAACAAGTTGTTTCTGATATTGACCAAGATCAATAGGGTAATCTTTTACACCTCTTAAGTTTCCACCCCACCAGTTTCCGTAGTAGTCATTATTTCCTGTCCAAGGACTTGTATCGAAGATTTCATCATCCCAGATACCATCCTTAGGATACATTTCAACGCCTTCAACAAAAATCAGGGCATTTGGATGAACTTTCATTATTGCCAATGCGGTTTCCTGGGCTACTCTTTTCCAGTTGTTCGGATGATTGGAATCATCCCAGATAGCGGAATCATTCTTGATCTTAACATTACCAACATTTGTGTGAGGTTCATTTTTTAGGTCAAAGCCTATGATCGTGTCATCATTTTTGTAGTGGTTTGCTAACCATACCCAGGAAGATTTGAAGACTTCTTCAGTTATAGCACCCTTATACCACAAAGGATGGTTATGTCCCATATTGTCTGTTTGTGCACTATGTACATCAATTATAACTTTGATTCCAACCCTTTTGAAGTTCTCAAGCATAAAATTAAATAATTCAAAACTGTTTAGATCCTCTAAAGCAGGATTGTTAAAACTTGTATCGGTTGATTCAGGATAAGTACCCTGGCTCCATGCGTACAACAAATCTGTTGCAATGGGCATTCTGACTACATTTATACCTTTGTCTGCAACAATATTAATGTCGGCCACTATATCACTATGATAAGAATCCAGCAGCATTCTTTCCCGGCAGTTAAATCCAAACCAGTTCGCACCGGTAAGCCATACCTTATTGCCGTATTTGTCGACAATATTGGAACCTTCAACATGCAGCCAGTCATCATTAGCATCAGCAACATCACTTGTTTCGGCGGAAATCAGTGCATTCGGTGTTATTAATAACGTTGCAAGCGTTATTAATATAATCGAAAAAATAATAGGTTTTTTCATTTTGTTCTCCTCCCAAAATAATTATTTAAAATAAATAATAAACTATAAATACTTCTATTTATAATATAGGTTCGTATAGTGAGCGGAATTTAGTACTCAGATAATAGATATAAATAGGTAATTGTTTCGTAGAATTTAAACATTGATAAGTATATTGCAGTGCGTATAGATTTTGAAATTCTGTCTTTAAAACAAAAAAGTGGCTTGCAAGTTGAAGCATCTATCTATTAAACTGTTAAAAAATTTGTTTATCTTTTTTTTATAATATCATAAAATTTGCATAATTACAATAAACCAATAAAACTCGCTAACTATAATACTACAAATTGTTACATTATTCCTGTTTGGTTATAATTAACTGTGATGAGTAGTAAGGTTTTCAGTATAATGGAAGCAGACTTTATCGCTGTTTGCCATAGTAATTGTTTTAGGTATAGTTTTTTACTATGCTTGGGATTATCTATTTAAATTCTACTGATAATGTGTTAGAATTTTAAAGGCGTTTTATAAGGAATAAGTGGGATTATTACGATAAATAACCTTTTTTTAGTATTAGTGGTTAACCAAAAGTTCTTGTGATGGGACTTTATGAGCTGTTTTGTGAGTTGTTAACATTTTATGAATGGTGGGGTGATTGAAATGGAAATATCAAATTCTAATAAACTGGGAGATTCATCTGAAAGCACTTTATTTCATAAGGTAAAGAGAAATTTTAAAAGTAATCTTAAAAATATCTTGATAGTTATAGGACTGTCTATGTTTTTATCAGTTATTGGAGCTCTTATTTCCTCTAATTTTTCATTGGTTGTATTGGAACTCTATTTAAAGCAACCGTTTTTATTTCTGCTGAATGCACTACCTTTAACCTTATTAATGCTTTTGGTATGCTTTCTGACCTCAAGGGTTTGGATCTCTTATTTAGTTTCAGGTAGTTTTTATCTGCTTATTCAAATGGTTAACTTTTTCAAAATCAGTCTTAGGCTGGAGCCTTTCGTACCTGCTGATATAGTGCTTGGGGGCGAATCGACAAATGTAATAAGCATTAAAGATTTGCCTATTAACATGGGTTTGATTTTTATGGTGGTTTTATTCTTGATTGGGGGCCTGGGAGTATTTATTTTCATAAAGTCAAAGTCTACAGGATGGTTATTCAGAACAATGGGAGTTCTATTATCGGTTTTACTCTCTGTAGTATTGTTTAATACCTGGTATAAGAATACAAAACTATATGACAGCTTTAAGGTGCATGGAACAATCTACTCATCGGTGGATATAGCAAGATCAAAGGGATTTATTTATTCGTTCCTTGTTAAGGCAAATTCCTTAAAACTATCTCCACCTGAAGATTATGCAGCTGAAAAAGTTGAAAAGCTTCTTGGAATTTCCGAACAGAAGAATGAATTACAAGCTTCAAATAATATAGATGAAGATATTGAAATGCCACATGTTATTGCAATAATGAGCGAAGCTTTTTTTGATATTGATAGAATTCCGGGAGTTGAGTTTGATGAATCAAACAATCCGTTAAAGAACTTCAACAAGATTTGTGAAGAAGCCTATCATGGAAGAATTGTCAATAATGTTTATGGTGGAGGTACGGCAATAACTGAATTTCAATTTCTTACAGGCGTTTCAACAAGTATAGCAAACTGGAGTGGAGATGCATATTCACTTTATATACGTAAAAATACCTTTTCGCTTAATAGTGTTTTTGAAAGTAAAGGTTATAAAACAATGGCATTTCACCCTGGTCATCCATGGTTTTACAACAGGTTTAACGTGTATGATTACTTTGGGTTTGACAATCGCTATTTTGCCGATGATGTAACTGAAAGAACTCTTAAGACGCATACCGGGTATATTGCCGATATTGACGCATATAAATTTTTGCTCAATGATTTCGAAAGACACTTGGATGAAAACCCGGACAGTCCGTATTTTAATTTCACGGTCACTATCCATAATCATGGTCCTTATGCAAATTCGCCAATTGGCTATACCGAAATTTTAAAGCATAACAGTTCGGTAAATGAAGAGTATTACCATCTGGTAAATAATTATATTGGTGGTCTTCAACAAAACGATGAAGCTTTAGGATACCTGACCGATCAGTTGGAAAATTCGGAAGAACCGGTTGTAGTGGCGTATTTTGGAGATCACCTTCCGTTCCTCGGTAAAGAGTTTGAGGGATTCAAGGCACTGAATTATGGTATAGGTTTGTCAGGAACTGTTGAAGAATATTTGAATACTTACGAAACTCCTTATTTTATTTGGAGTAATGAAGCAGCAAAAAAACTATTTAAACAACAGGGCAAAGAGATTCCTATGGGGGAAGCACCATTAATAAGTACTAATTTTCTTGGTACAGAGCTTCTCAATTATCTTGGCATAAAAGACTCTGTGTATTTCAATTACGTAAATGAGGTTAAGGCATCATTGCCGGTGATAACCGGAAGGTTCTACAAAAAAAGTAATGGTGAATTCACTGAAAATCTGACTGACAAAGAAAAGGCTATTATATCCCAGTACCGTAATTCACAGTATTATATGCTGTTTGAAAATAAGATAAAATAGTGCTGGAATTATGGTGCTTTTGCTTTTTGAAACCTGTTGGCAGCCGATTTTTAGTATATTATATCAGAATGTTTGGGGGGAATTGTGTTGGAAAGGATAAAACTCTTCTGCTTACCTTATGCAGGTGGTTCTTCTATGATTTATAAGAGTTGGCGAAGATATCTGGATGAAAGAATTGATTTAAGACCAATAGAGCTTCCGGGTAGGGGGATCAGGTTTAGTGAGCCTCTTTACTCTTGTTCTGAAGAAGTTGTAAATGATTTATATAATAGAATTTCTGGGGAGTTGGACAAGCAACCGTATGCTGTGTTTGGCCATAGTATGGGTACAATTCTCACGTATGAATTAGTTGGTAAAATTATCGACCAAACTAAAAGAGAACCCGTGCATTTATTCTTCTCAGGGCGTTATCCTCCTTTTGTCGAGGTGAAAGACAAAAACATACACACGCTTCCTGATAAAGAGTTTCTTGCAGAACTCCAGCTTTTAGGAGGTATGAACAAGGAGGTTATTGAAAACAAAGAGATACTTGAACTTTTTATGCCGATTTTAAGGTCTGATTATAAACTGGTTGAAACGTATAGACATAAAGGGAGCATTGCTTCATTTAATTGTGACATAACAGTTTTGAACGGCAGAAGTGATGAGTATGTTGAAGGGAAGGAAATGCATAGATGGAAGGAATGTACAACTAAGAACTGCAGGTTTTATGAGTTTGATGACGGGCATTTCTTTATTAATAAGTATAAGGAAGATGTCGCAGCAGTTATAAACAGCATGCTGTTAAAGCTATAAATATCGAATTATGCCAAAAGTTGACATGGGAATTAGTACCGGTTTGTTGTTACTTACGGGAAAACAGGTTTACCAAATATATATAATGGTGACAAGCTGGCATTATTTGTGATATAATTTAAATACTATATAAACCAAATGGAGTGTGTTCAAGTATGAAAAAATTAATCAGTGGTTTGGTTATTGGCGGTATTTTGGGAAGTTGCCTGTTTGTTTCTGCAGAGACAACAAGCTGGTTGGCTCAGAAAGCAACATTTAAAGTAATTGTACGTGGAGAGGAATTTGTTCCTGAAAATCCACCTATAGTAGTTGAGGGACGTACATATTTACCTCTGAGATCATTAGGTGAAGCATTGGGAGTTGACGTGGTATGGAATGCTGAATTAAAGCAGGCTGAGGTAGGGATGTCACAAAATCCTGTTACCGAGACTGGTTCTACTGCTACAAAAGGACAAGCAGTGGCTTCAACAGTAACAAGTTGGACTGCATATAAAGCAACATTTAAAGTAATGGTTCGCGGAGAAGAGTTTGTTTCAGAAAATCCACCTATAGTTGTGGAGGGAAGAACATATTTGCCGTTGAGGGCAATGGGAAATGCATTGGGTGTAAAAGTAGACTGGAATGCTGATTTAAAGCAGGCTGAAGTAGGGGATGCAGTAGCAGCAACTCCAACGGCGACTGCAACATCAGCAGTAACAGCAACACCAGCACCGGAAGTAACTCCAAAAGAAACTACAAAAGTATCGGTTGCAGATACAATTAATTTTGATATGGCTTCTGTTGAAGCTAGGGCAGGAGAGAACGTTTCAATTCCAATTACTCTCTCCAATATTGCTGACATAGGAATTGCTGCCTGTGACTTTGAAATGGTTTATAACTCTGAAAATCTTGAGTTTGTTGAGGTAACAGCAGGTGAGATTGTAAAGAACGCAGGCATAAACTTTTCAACTAATCTTGAAGAAGAGGGCAGGATAAGATTCTTATTTTTGGACAATACTATGAAGGATGAGGCAATTACAACAAATGGTGTTTTTGCGACTATAAAGTTTAAAGTAAAAGATACAGCCAAAATTGGTAAATATCCGGTAGAAGTTTCAGGAGCCCCTACGTTCGGAGATACAATACTTGCAAGTATGGAAGTTGACTATAAATCAGGTGCTGTAAATGTAGTACAATAAAACTTTGGATTTACCTTAAGTCCACGGTACCCATTGTTTTGAATGTATTAAAGCATTTAGTTAAGGCTGACGGTTTGATTACCGACAGCCTTTGATTTTAGCGGACAAGTTACCAGTTTATTAACTGTTTGAGCTTATTTACCACAATATTTCCTTCAGAACCAAATATTTGTTTTATTTTGTCAAAGTCAGCTTCAGTTAGCCTTCTTCTTAGTTCGGATATATTAATATTTTGCTCTTTTAAAGTTTTTTTGTCAGCTTCAAGAATTTTATTTATAATTAAATCTCTATTAACGGAATTCATAATTTCTGTCAGTTCGTTAATATTAGCTTTCTTAAGAAAGAATATTAATGTATTTAGCTTACATTGAAGGTCACTCCTATTGTATTCACTTAAGACCTCTTCAACTTTTTTTTTAAACAGGTTATTGGACATTCTTTCTACTCCTTTCAATATGAAAGATAATAAAATCTAAACTCGCAAAATAGCGGGAGATAGTTAGGTATACATGATGCTTGGTTTACATAAATTTCACATAATTATTAATATTCTTTATTTTGCAAAAGTGTTACTTAAAAGAACATAGATTAAGTTGACTAAAAAAGTTGTGGAGGTTTACAAATTGTGATAGGATAGGTTTGGAAAAGTTCTATGTTTTGGAGGTCATCAAAATTCTGTTTATAAAAGAAAAGATATAAAGGGGTAAAGATTAAATGTAAAGGGAGGATATTGAATGGGTAAACAATGTTTTAGGAGAGTAACAGCAATAATTTCAACAGTAGTTTTTCTGGTGTCAAGTTATACGGCAGTGACATTCGCAGCTACTGAAACGGTTCAGTCTTACTGTACCAAAGAAGTTACGCCTGTTATTGCTGTTAATTTGGGAGGCTCACAGGATACAGAGGTTGACGGTATTAACTTTAGAAGTGAAAATTCAGTTGATAATCTTTCCATATCTGTTGGAGGGCCTTCAGAGGAGATGATTCCGGCGTCCTCAGTAAATGCCTTGTCAAGAATTGAGGCAGAATCCTTAGTGGAAAACCATGGTTTGGTGGTTGAAAGCTGCCCTGATATTGGAGGAACAGAAAATCTGGCTTACATCGATAACGGGGATTACGCAGCTTATGAAAATGTATATTTTTCAAGAGGCACCCGAGGATTTATGGCTAGAGTGTCAAGTGAAACGGAAGGTGGAAATATTCAGTTGAGATTGGACTCTCCCTCCGGTGAAATAATTGGAGAAGTTAAGGTAGAGAGAACTGGTGGATGGCAGGAGTATCAAGATGTCTTCTGCGAGCTTTATAGAAGCGTTGAAGGATTACACCGCTTGTATTTGGGATGTGTTGGAGAGCGGACTGGCATGTATAATATCAATTGGTTCCGTTTCTTAAGGGGTCCTTTTGATCCAATCAAAGCTAAGAACTATGACGAAGCAAGTAATGACTATTACTTGTACAAGCAGGTGCAATTTGGTTATACCCGCAGTTTGGACAAATTTAAAACCCATATTTTCAAAGGAATTAGCGGTACTGTGGACGTGAGGCTTGACAGCCCCACAGGTGAAGTTATTGCATCAATTACCACAGATGGTAGTGAGGCGGTTTTTGAGGACACACTTCGTAACAATTTAACCGGTGTTCATGATTTATACATAACCGATGATAAAGGTGGTTCGCTGATTTCAAAAATTGACTGGTTTGCTTTTGATTCAGAACAGCAGGATTTAGGAACAGTTGATCAGGATTTAAGAACGCTTCTTTCTTCAGATACAAGAGGATATAGTATTGATTTAAACTTTTCGCTCGAAAAAAATACTCTGTATGAGTTTTTCTTATACTCAGCAGAGTATCAGAAAGAGAACAGACAAGTTTTTGATATTGTTGCAAACGGATCTGTTATAGATACAGTTGATATGGAAAAGTCAGATAAAAACTGGGCCAAAAGCGGTCCCTACCTTGCGAAAGTTTTAGAAGACGGCAAACTTTCAATAGAGTGTAAGTCAAAAAGCGGTATTGTAACGGTTGCAGGTATTGAGTTGAATAAAGTTACATACTCTAAGGCATTTAAAGATGTAAAAATAAAAGACTGGTTTTACATCCCTGTAATGGAACTTGCAAGCCAGGGGGTAATTTTCGGTAAAGGAACCGACCTCTTTATGCCGGCAGATCATATAATAGGAGAACACGCAGCATATATGCTTTTCGGCGTTATGAAAAGGTCTATTGCCGAGAGTGACAGCAGTTTTATTCCTGAAAGATTCAGAAAGCTTTCGGACGTACCGCCGGATTTTTGGGCTTATCACTATATGAGTGCTTATTACAATTATTTTTATAAGGAAAAAATGTTAAGGTATGACGTTAACACAAAGGCTGCATACAGTGCAAAACAGTACGAAGAAAGCAAAAAGGTCAGACGTGAAGAATTTGCAATGGCTATAATAGGTACAAGACGATTGGATTATAATGAAGATGGTAAGGTTTTTGCTCTTGACCCTGAACTTGAACCATCAGCAAAATTAAATAACTACAAGGACAATGATGCATCAAAGGTAACCGATAGCTTCAGGTATTTTGTGGAGCTTGCACTAGAGAACAACTTAATGAAGGGTGACCACTTGGGAAACCTTAATCCTAATAATCCGGTTACAAGAGGTGAAGCAGCTGCGTTTATCTATAACGCATTAAGACTTGAGAAAAACAATTACGTAAAACCTCAAGGTGACGAAGTATTACCTGTGCCAAGAATTACAGCCAAAAAAAGAAACGTGAATGTCGGCATATTGATACTTCAAGCACCGGCAAGGGATACAATTAACAATATCGACGTAAACGATCCGAATCCTGACTTTACAATGCTGGAGCTCTTGGACAGAAATATAAACAAACCTATGGACTGGGTACTTGTAAACCCACATCCACCTGCTTTTAACAAGAGTGAATTCAAGGATGTTATGCAGTACAGTTCATCAAAAATCAAAGGAATTGATAACAAGGATTACGATGATTTCTGCAACTATTTCACCGATTTAAGAAGTGTGGCCAAGGCACAGACAGACCTTGAGGCTGATATGACAGGTACGGGAGTTGTCGGTGACAAGGAAAATATGAAAAAGTCCAAATTCTTTAAGTATTGGGAGGTATCTATAAATGATGATACACTTACTCCTGAGAAAATTGCAAAGGACTATGACGTTTTGTTCCAGACTTCTCATGGTAGTATAACTTACCCGAAAGATGTCCAGGACAAGGTAAAAGCATTCTTAAATGCAGGTGGCCAGCTATGGTGGGAAAACTGCCGAGGATTGGAGATTAAAGCCGGAGACGGTTTTACCGATGAGATTGGATTTGTTTCGTTAAATCCAGGAAACAACTATAAGTATCCTCAAGTACCGGTGTTGGATTCAGAGGGAAAAATGCATCCTCTGTTTGATAATATTTATACAATTGACCGCGAAAAGACAACTCGCGTGTTTGCACCGGGGCTTATCAACAAAAACAGTGAAATATCCATGCTCGGAGATGGAGAAGAGTGGTTGAATGATGACAACCGTTATCTTTCAAACATTTTGCCTACAGACACGGTTTTGTTAAATATTGAAGAGCCGGAGACGGGTCTGAAGCGTCCGAACATTATTACCAGAAGTGTTAAGAATGAGAACATGCCGGAAGGAAGAATTGTAATCACAACCAGTGATATTGGGTGCGCTATTTCCAAATTCGTAGAGCGTGGAGGCGGCAAAGCTGTTGAAGACTATAAATTCTGCTACAACCTCTTTGGATGGATGTCAAAAATAGGTGTCAGTTTTGATGAGACTACAGCTAATTCATGGGATGGAAGTAATGTATATGCTGTTGAAGCAACAGTTACAAACTATGGAGCAAAAACTCAGACTTATGATCTTAGCTCAGCTTATGATGCAAAACTCTGGGATTTAACTGCTACAACAGACTATGCAAAATACAAGGAACAGTATCCATGGATTAAGAGTATTGACAAAAAAGGATATCCGAATAAGATAGAACTGAAACCGAACCAGTCTGAAGTTATTACTTTCAGGTTTAATATAAAAACTGCGGATATTAGATATTATGAATTTATACTCAAGGCTTCGGAGTATGGCGTTTTAAATCCACGTGATTCTGTAGAAACTACCTACAGGTTAAATAATGTAAGAGTTCCTAAGCCCGTTATGTCAAATGTAGTAAACCATAATGACAACAGTTCATTTGATGTAGTATTAAACGCTCCGGAAGAAATAGACAATGACTTAAGACCGGAGACCTATGAATTGAACATTAAGTTTAAAGGCAGTAATGGGCATATCAATCCGGAGGCAATCTTTGACAGTATCCAGCTTGATACTTCAGTTAACACACCGGGGTTGGTAGTCGTTTCGCAGAATTATGTTTCCGATGCCAAAGACGTAATATACTTAAAGATAAAAATTGAAAATGTAGTATTTACTAACGCAAATCAGAAAATTAAACTTAGCGTTATGCTCAGGAACGTTAACTCTCATGGTGGTATGGAAATAATAGGTAAGACCGAGGTTTACGATCCTGTTTCGCTTCAAAGACTGGCGTTCTCAAATGAGTCAGTTCTTAGAAAATAGGTATTGAAAATTTGTTAAAGATAGGAGTGTCGCAGAATCAGAGCGGCACTCCTTTTTAAATTGAGGGAAGTTTTCAGAGACTTTTACTTTTCCAATATAAAGGCATTGGGCAGGAAATCACTAAGACTGTATGCTTTATACTCACTTTTATTGTTGCTGCATAGTATAACCAGATCCTTGTCTGCAAATTCAGATATGACCTGTCTGCATATACCGCAAGGAAATGTATAGTCTTCAGAGTCACTTGAAATTGCAATGGCTTTAATGCTTTTTTCACCTTCAGAAATAGCTTTGCATATAGCTGTCCTTTCAGCACAAATAGTTGCCCCATAAGAGGCGTTTTCAACATTTACACCGGTGTATATGTTGCCCGAATTGCCAATCAATGCAGCTCCGACATGAAAGTTGGAATACGGAGCATAAGCATTTTGCTTGATTTCACTTGCCAATTTGACCAGATTCTCATAATCCATACAGATAGTCCTCCATACATGTGTATATTTATTCAGCTTTAGCCATAAGGATAATAATAATATTTGACTACTTTATTAAAAAGCTCTATTTACGAAGTGTTTTTATTATATCATATTCAAAAGACATGAATATAGGCTAAAGAGAATGTAAATTTGCCAAGGGTCGCACGGGTTGAACTAACAGTTTGTTGATTATTAATTTGAGCTTATGATATAATTAGCCATACAGTATTAATTGATTTAAGGGGCTAAAATAATGAAAAATGTTTTAAAAGCATCAATAGAAATTTGCTTTGTTATAGTTTCGATTTTTGTTTTATCATCTGTTTCATTTGCAGTAACAGCAAATGACTACTATAATGAAGGAATTTCGCTGATGGAATCAGGAAATTACAGTGAAGCTGTACAGAAATTTGACAAAGCTATTGAGATAAACCCTAATTATTCTAAATATTATTACAGCAAGGCGATATGTTTTTCTAATCTTGGGAAATATGATGATGCAATAAAGCTATATGACAATGCGCTACAGTTGAATCCCGGTTTGGACGATGCCATTATCAATAAAGCGGCATGCCTTATGGAAGCTAATAGACTTGAGGAAGCACTTGAAACTGTAGACTATTTTATAGATGAAAATCCAGAAGTTACTGATGCATATCTTTTAAAGAGTAATATTTTGTTGAACATGAAACGCTATACTGACGTAATTGATGTATCTGACAAATTGATTGTTACCATAAGAGGTCAAAAAAAATTATTATCTTTAGCATATTCAAACAAGGGAAAGGCTTTTTCCTTTCTAGGCAGGATTACTGAAGCTATTAGTGCAAGCAACAAGGCTTTAGAGCTTGATAGCACCAATATAGAAGCATATGTTGCCATGAGTTTTGCATTCAATTATGAGAAAAAATATGAAGATGCGGTTGAAATGTGTGACAAAATAATTGCCACCCAGCTTAATTCTGTACAGGCATACATAAGCAAGGCGTATTTTCTGTTGAATGACGAAAAATATGAAGAAGCAATAGAATGCTGTTACAAGGTATTGGAGTTGAGTATACCCAAGACCCCTAATAATTGCTCGGATATTTTTACATACCAATCCAGTGCTTTATACGGACTTGGAAACTACAAAGAGGCTCTTGAAGCGGCAGAAAAAGCAATAGAGTTTAATCCTCAGGCTGCTAAAGCATATTCAAACAAAGGAAGTGCTCTTGGGCAACTTGGTAAGTATGAAGATTCTGTTGTTGCATGCGATAAAGCTGTTGAAATTGATGCCAAGCTTATTGAGGCATATGTTTCAAAAGCGTATTCGTTGAACGGGCTCAAAAGGTATGATGAAGCAATAGAGGAGTGCAAAAAGGCTATTGAAATAAGCTCTGGGGATGACAAACTTCGCACATTGGCATTTTCATACATGGGAATTGCTCTAGGAGGTAAGGAAGAGTATGAAGAGGCCTTGACGAGTTTTGATAAGGCACTGGAATTTAAGCCTGAAGCCTCATATACCTTAACATCTATATACACAAATAAGGCAAATGTGCTTATAGATATGCATAACTATGACGAGGCGCTCGAATGCAGCAAGAAATCTATCGAAATTGATCCGGGAAATTATGAGGCATACATATATAAAAGCAGTGCCCTGCTAGGCCTTTTGAAGTACGATGAAGTTATAGCATGTTGTGATGAGGTGATAGAATCAAAAATCGAAGATTATAGAATTTATACAAATAAAGGGTTGGCTTTAAAAAATAAAGGAAAACTTGGTGAGGCATTAAAAGCTTTTGATAAAAGTCTTGAATTAGAACCTGACAATGAAACAGCAAAAGAAAACAGGGCAGGTGTTTCTTCAAAAATTACCGGCAGTAAGATTGCAATATTCTGTGGAATATTTGTTCTGGCTGTGGCAATTGCAGTCATTGTATATATGGTTTTTGGTAAAAAGAAGAGAAAAGATTTACGGCTTGAGGATATATACAGAGGTATAGATTACTAAACCTCCTGGTCTTATACAATATAAAGATTGTGTCTGATTGATTTGCTTTTGCAAGGCACGAATCAAATAAATGATTTTGCCTTTGTAATATAATTAAATTTATTTATGAAAGGGGTATAATATGGGTATTTTAAAAAGGGGTTTCAAGAAAATTGTTACTTTGTCCTTGTGTACTGCACTGTTGTCGACTTCTATTATCACAACATCCGTTGTCAATGTCTCAGCAGCAGGGTATGACTATTCCGAAGCACTAAAAAACTCAATTCTTTTCTATGATGCAAATAAATGCGGTAAGGATGTTGCAACAGACAATGTATTTTCATGGAGGAGCGCATGCCACACGTCCGATGGCAGCGATGTGGGAGCGGATTTGACAGGTGGTTATCATGATGCCGGTGACCATGTGAAGTTTGGTTTGCCACAGGCATATACAGCTTCGGTACTTGGTTGGTCTTTATACGAGTATGATGAGGTTTTTGCAGCTACGGGCAACAAGACAAAGATGCTTCAACAGTTGAAGTATTTCACCGACTATTTTATAAAGAGCCATACAGATGCCAATACATTTTACTATCAGATTGGTGACGGAGAACTGGATCATCAGTATTGGGGATCTCCTGAACTTCAGACAGGGTCAAGACCTGCTAAGTGTGTGGCAAATTCAAGCAAGGCAGCCAGTGATATTCTGGGAGAAACAGCAGCGGCTCTTGCACTTATGTATCTAAATTACAAAGATGTAGACTTGACATATGCAAATAAATGTCTTAAGACGGCAAAGGAACTTTATTCAATGGGCACATCCAACAAAGATCGTGGAGATGGACAGTATTTCTATGCTTCTACCAGCATTTACGATGATTTGTCATGGGGAGCAGTATGGCTTCATATTGCAACAGGTGATAACTCTTATCTTGATGACGCTAAAACATTTTGTTTAAATAAGAATTCCAACGGAGATAATCCGCTTCAGCATAAGTGGACAATGTGTTGGGACGATATGTACATTCCTGTGTTTGTAAAGCTTTCAGAACTCACTGGGGATGAAACATATAAGGGAGCAGTAGAATACAACCTGAATTACTGGATTAACACTCTCGCAACAACCCCCGGAGGATTGAAATACCTTCATTACTGGGGTTGCTTGAGATATGCAGCAGCATCTTCCATGATTGCAGCTATCTATTATAAACAGAATCCTGATCCCAAATATATTAATATGCTGAAAACCCAGATAGATTACATCTTGGGTGATAATCCCGCAAATATGTCGTATGTGGTAGGAATGGGCAATAAATGGTCGCAACATCCTCATCACAGGGCAGCACAGGGTGGACAGGGATATGCCAATAATGCCAACACAACACCTGCTAAGTATGTTTTGCTTGGTGCTTTGATAGGTGGTCCGGATGTGTCTGATACTTTTATTGACAGCGTAGTGGAATATCAATACACTGAGGTTGCGCTTGACTACAACGCAGGTTTTGTAGGAGCCTTGGCAGCCGTTGTGAAGCATTATGGAGGTGTTTCAATACCTACACCAACGAAGACCTCATCTAATCCTACACCAACGCCATCAAAAGTTGTAGTTGGGGATCTGAATTCCGATGGGAAATTTAACTCCATTGATTTTGGCTTATTAAAGGCATATTTGCTGAAGTTGTCTCTTATGCCTATTGACTTGACTGCAGCAGATGTAGATGGAAACGGTTCAGTAAATTCTATTGATTTTGGATATATGAAGCAAAGGCTTCTTGGAATGATACCAAAGTTACCGATAGAATAATAAAGATATAGAATAATAAAGATAAATTTAGCTGCCATGAAGGGTTTTGTGCCCTTTGTGGCAGCTTTTTTTGCTTTTGGGTTGAATTGCTAATAGAATTTCTACCGAACAATACAAGCGCTTGTATATGGTTTTATTATTAGCGAAGTTGAGATGTTGCGGAGCGGACTTAAAGGTGGTTCCAATACAAAATTATGTAATCTTTTCTCAAACAATTGTTTTTATTGCTGTAAATTTGTATAATAAATATATATCGAAAAATAGAATATGTGGAAGGTCGTGGCATATGCTATCAAAGGTTAAGAGCTTTGGTCTTATGGGAATTGATGGGTATGTTGTCATTGTTGAGACAGATATATCCAACGGAATTCCGTCTTTTGACATGGTTGGACTTGGAGATACAGCGGTAAAAGAGTCCAAAGAACGTGTCCGTGCAGCTATAAAAAATGCAGGTCTTGAATTTCCTATTAAAAGAATTACAGTCAATCTTGCTCCGGCAGATAAGAAAAAGGAAGGATCAGCCTTTGATCTTCCGATTGCGCTTGGTATTTTAGTTGCTACCGAGCAAGTTAGCAGTCGAGATATTGAAAGCTATGCTTTTATGGGTGAATTATCACTGGACGGTGAAATTAAACCGGTTAAAGGTGTTTTGCCCATGGTGATCAGTGCAAAACAAAGCGGCATGGGAAACATTGTTCTACCTCTTGAAAATGCTGATGAGGCAGCGGTGGTTAGTGGAATTAATGTTCTCCCTGCAAAAAACATAGTTGATGTAGTAAACCACTTAAACGGCGCTTGTACACTAGATAGGCATAACATTGATATTAATGCACTGTTTGAAACAAATATTGCTTATGATGTGGATTTTGCAGATGTAAAAGGACAGGAAAATGTTAAACGTGCACTTGAGGTTGCAGCTTCCGGCGGGCACAATTGTGTGATGATTGGAAGTCCGGGTTGCGGTAAGACAATGATTGCAAAAAGATTGCCTACTATTCTTCCTTCCATGACCTTTGATGAAGCTCTCGAAGTGACTAAAATACATAGCATAGCCGGAAACCTGCCTGACAAAACCTCTTTAATCACTCAAAGGCCATTCAGGGCACCTCATCATACAATTTCAAACGTCAGCCTTATAGGTGGGGGAAAGTACCCAAAACCTGGGGAAATAAGCCTGGCGCATTTTGGAGTGCTGTTTTTAGATGAGCTGCCTGAGTTTGATAAGAATGCGCTTGAGGTGTTAAGACAGCCTTTGGAAGACGGAGCAGTTACAATTTCAAGGATTAATGCAACTTTTACATACCCTGCAAGGACAACCCTGATATGTGCTGCAAATCCTTGCAAATGTGGGAACTATTTAGATGAATCAAAGGAGTGCACTTGTACTCCGAAGCAGATTCAGCAGTATTTGGGAAAATTGTCAGGCCCCCTGTTGGATAGGATAGATATCCAGATAGAAGTGGCTTCAGTAAAGTATAAAGATCTTGAAGGTCAGGAGCAGGGAGAAAAATCAAGTGTTATAAGAGAGCGGGTAAACAAAGCCAGAAAGATACAGCAGAAACGATACGAGGGATTAAATATTTATTCTAATGCAGAGTTGACACCCATGCTAATTAAGAGGTACTGCAAACTTGATGAAACATGCAAAGAGATATTAAAGAGTGCATTTGACAAGCTGGGCATGAGTGCCAGGGCCCATTACAGAATTCTTAAGGTGGCAAGGACAATTGCTGATATGGATGAAAGTGAAGATATCAGACAGGAACATCTGCTTGAGGCAATACAGTATAGAAGCCTGGATAGGAAGATGTAAAGATTTTTAGAAGATTTTCACAAAATTAATTCCAAACATTTTAAAAAACCGGATGAATTTTTTATATTGTAACGAATATTAAGTATGACGATAAGTACAAAAGATTTTGAGCGGTTAAGTCTTAATATTGCGTTTTTTATGAAACCAAATGATTATCAAAAAAGTATTCGTTTACCACATCGGAGTGGATATTTTTTTGAGTAAATAAAAATATTATAAGAGGAGGAAGTAGAAATGTTTGGAACGAAATTAATGAAAAGGTGCGCAGTATTTCTTTTAACTGCATCACTGGCCACAACAACTGCGTTTTTTCCGGTAGCAAAAGTCAGTGCTGCAACACCACCTTCTGTGGGGGCATACGAATCCAATACCTACCGCAATCTTTTTTCTGAAATCGGTAAATCTCAGGCAGAAATTGATGGGAAGTTGGAGAAGGCATTTAACCAGTTGTTTTATGGGAATGATAGCTCTGAGAGACTTTTTTATCCTGTAGGAACCGATATGGCGTACATTAAGGATATAGGAAATGGCGATGTCCGCAGTGAAGGAATGTCTTACGGAATGATGATTTGTGTTCAGTTGGACAAGCAAAAAGAATTCAACATGCTTTGGAAATGGGCAAAAGAATATATGTATCACAAGGATGGTAACTTTAAAGGTTTCTTTGCATGGCAGTGTGAAACTTCAGGGAGCAAAAAGGATAATACTCCGGCATCAGACGGTGAGGAATATTTTGCCATGTCCCTGTTTTTTGCATCACATCGCTGGGGAGACGGAGAGGGGATATTCAATTACAAAGCGGAGGCACAGTCTATTCTTGATGCAATGCTTCATCAGGCAGATGACGGTGTCGGTGAAAACATGTTTGATAAAAACAATAAAATGGTTGTATTTTGTCCGATAGGTGATGCAGCCAAATTTAGCGATCCTTCCTATCACTTGCCTGGCTTTTATGAATTGTGGGCTCTTTGGGCAGACAAAGACAATTCTTTCTGGAGTGAAGCAGCTTCTATAAGCAGAGAGTATTTCCAGAAAGCTACTAACTCAACAACAGGATTGGCACCGGATTACGCAAACTTTGACGGATCACCGAAAGAAGTATCTTGGTCAAGTGGTCATGGGGACTTCAGGTTTGATGCGTGGCGTGTAGCTGGAAACATAGGTTTTGACTATGCTTGGTGGGCAAAAGATTCCTGGCAGAAGACCTTTGCAGATAGGATTCAGAATTTTTTCTATAAAGCGGGTATTTCGTCGTACGGCAATCAATTTACCCTAAGCGGATCAAAATTGTCATCCGATCACTCACCAGGACTTGTTGCAATGAATGCAGTAGTATCTTTGGCAGCTACAACAGATAAGAGTGAAGAATTTGTTGAAGAATTGTGGAAGCTGAGTATACCAAGCGGACAATGGAGATATTATGACGGAATGCTCTATATGATGGCATTACTTCACAGCAGCGGAAACTTTAAAATATGGAAACCAGGCGATACAGGATTTTTGTTAGGAGATATTAATGGAGATAAAGCTGTAAACTCAATTGATTTTGGTTACTTGAAAAAACACCTTTTAGGTATGGAGAAGCTCACAGGTGATGCCCTTAAGGCAGCTGATATAAATCAGGATGGATCGGTTAATTCATTAGATTTTGGTGCGCTTAAAAAGATTCTTTTAGGTATAAAATAGAGTTGTAAGATGAGATTTATTATTTGATCCATTTTTGATATTAAACCCCCATGGACTGGAAATATGTGCATGGGGGTTTTAATGCTGGTTCCGGTGCAAATTTTCAAAAAGAGATTTCATATGGTTACAGGGACACTTGGGGATACGGATGATAGCGAAGATATTAGAGAAGAACACGTACTTGAGGCAATATAGTATAAAAATCCAGACAGGAAAATGTGAGGATGTATGGAAAATTAATACTTACCATTGTTATAATATATATAATTTGTTATATTTATATTTGTGCTGTAAAGATTTATGGAATATTGGACGATATTTTATCGGTAAATATACTTTTATTGACAAGGAGTTTTTCTAATGCACGATAATTTGGAATATTGGGTTTGGCTAGGTTCCATACCAGGAATAGGTGCAATAAAATGTAAAAAACTGCTTGAATTTTTCGAAGATCCCTATAATATCTTTACTGCTAAAGAGATAGATTTTGCTTCTCTTTCATTTTTAAGCCGTGCAGATGTTTCTAATCTGGTAGATAAAGAAAACAGGGAGAAAGTAAAGAAGCATATTGAAAATATTAATGCAAATGATATTAAGATAATAACAATCAATAATGAAAATTATCCGGAATATTTAAAGAACATTTATGATCCTCCAATAATATTGTATATGAAGGGTTGTTTGTCAAAAGATAAGAAGTATCTCGCAGTTGTAGGTTCAAGAAAAGCTACTTCCTACGGGTTGAAAATGGCGGAAGTTGTATCCCGTGAGCTTTCAAGGTGTGGAATAACTGTTGTCAGCGGAATGGCAAGAGGAATAGACACATTCGCTCACAAAGGGGCTCTGAGTGGAGGAGGAAAGACTATAGCTGTCTTAGGGTGCGGACTTGATATAGTGTATCCCTATGAGAATAAAAAGCTTATGGAAAGCATAATTCAAAACGGAGCATGTCTATCGGAGTTTTTACCCGGTACTCAGCCTGTTGCAGGTAATTTTCCTGCAAGAAACAGAATTATCAGCGGAATATCCATGGGAGTAATAGTCATTGAGGCCGGAGAAAAGAGCGGTTCTCTCATTACTGCAAATTTTGCGCTTGAACAGGGGCGAGAGGTGTTTGCGCTTCCTGGCAACGTCAACAGTATTAAGAGCACAGGAACTAATAAACTCATAAAAGAAGGAGCAAAAATGGTCACTTCTCTCGAAGACATTTTGGAAGAGATTGGTGCGTATTTTAATGATAATAATAAGGATTTCTTTACAAATAAGCTTAAAGATGATAAATTGCTAAAGGGACTTGATAAAGATGAAATTAAAATTGTGGAATGTTTGAAATTGGAGCCTGAGCATATTGATATTTTAGCAAACAAAACCGGTCTGGATATAAAAATTGTAAATTCGGTGATTGTAATGCTGGAGCTAAAAGGGCTTGTCGAGCAGCTGCCGGGTAAGATATACCGATTAAAGCTGTAAGTTGAAACCTATATTTCCAACTCTCTCAATATGTAAATTTGAGAGACAAATGTTATAAACATGCATATGAATATATAAGCAAGGTTAATGAAAAAGTAGCTTTGTTAAATGAAACGATATTTTTGAAGCCAATTTGGCATAAAATAAGCTCTAAATTAAAACAATAGATTAAGTTAAATGCTGTCTATTATGATTAATTGAAAAATTTTATGTATCGAAGGCACTAAAATCAATTGGAATAAAATATGCTCTCAGATTTTTTTATTGTAATATGCCAATACATAATATTATAATATAGAATTAGTAGACAAACATGACTGGAGGAAAAAGATGGCTGATAAGTTAGTTATTGTTGAGTCACCTGCAAAAGCTCATACAATCGGAAAGTTTTTAGGCAAGGAATTTAAAATAGTAGCTTCTGTAGGGCATGTGAGGGATTTACCAAAAAGTCAGATAGGAGTAGACATTGATAATAATTTTGAACCTAAATATATTACTATCAGGGGAAAGGGAGATGTTATCTCCAAACTGAAAAAGGAAGCTAAGAATGCGAAAAAGATCTATCTCGCAACCGACCCTGATAGAGAAGGTGAAGCTATTTCATGGCATTTGGCCAATTTGTTGAATATAGATAACAAAGAAAAGTGCAGAGTTACCTTTAATGAAATTACCAAAAACGCTGTAAAAAATGCTATCAAGGAGCCTAGAGAAATTGATCAGGATCTTGTGGATGCACAGCAGGCCAGAAGGATATTAGACAGGATTGTTGGATACAAGATAAGCCCTATACTATGGAAAAAGGTCAAAAAGGGACTAAGTGCAGGGAGAGTTCAGTCAGTTGCTACAAGGATGATCTGTGACAGGGAAGATGAAATAGAAAACTTTGTGCCTGAAGAGTACTGGACTATCGACGCAAAACTTGAAAAAAAGGTCGGAAAAGGTTCGTTTGATGCTAAATTTTATGGAACCGGCGGCAAAAAGGTAGAGTTAAAGAATGAAGATGATGTAAAAAAGGTGCTTGATAATATAAAAGATAAAGCTTTTATTGTACAAAAGATTAAAAAGGGTGAGAAGAAAAAGTCTCCCGCACCTCCTTTTATTACCAGTACTATGCAACAGGAAGCAGCAAGAAAATTGGGCTTCACAACAAAGAAAACCATGATTGTAGCTCAACAGCTCTATGAGGGTATAGAAATAAAAGGAGTTGGGGCAATTGGTCTTGTAACATATATCCGTACCGATTCAACAAGAATATCTGCCGAAGCACAGCAGGATGCTCTAAATTTTATAACAGAAAAGTACGGTAAAAAATATGTACCGGATGAAAAGCGCGTATTTAAAAATAAATCTGCGTCTCAGGATGCCCATGAGTGTATCAGACCTTCCCAGGTTACTCTGGAACCGGATGCTATTAAGGAGTCACTTACCAAGGAGCAATACAAACTATACAAGCTTATATGGTCCAGGTTTGTTTCAAGCCAGATGGCTTCAGCTGAATACGATACAATAAATACCGACATTACTGCAGGAGATTATACATTCAGAGCAAACGGTCAGATAATAAAATTCCAGGGTTTTATAGTTTTGTATCAGGAAGGTAAGGACGAGGAAGGTGAAGAAGGGGAAGAAGGGGAAAGCAATGTGCCTGAACTGGCTGAAGGAGAAGAATTAAAGCAGAAGAAAATTGATCCCAAGCAGCATTTTACCCAACCGCCTCCAAGGTACACCGAAGCTAGTCTTGTAAAAACTCTTGAGGAAAAGGGTATAGGCAGACCAAGTACTTATGCTCCTACAATTACAACCATTCTTGCCAGAGGATATGTAGTTAAGGACGCCAAAGCATTGATGCCTACAGAATTAGGTAAGATAGTCAACGATATCATGAAGAATTATTTTCAGGATATAGTGGATGTTGAGTTTACTGCTCAGTTGGAAAAAAAGCTGGACGATGTTGAAGAAGGATTTAAAAAATGGGTGGATGTAATGAGGGGATTTTATACCCCCTTTGCGGATGTCTTGAAGGATGCAGAATCCAAAATCGGAAATGTGGAAGTTCCGGACGAAGTTACGGATGAAATATGTGAAAAATGCGGAAGAAATATGGTTATAAAGATGAGCCGCTATGGTAAGTTTTTGGCATGTCCCGGATTTCCGGAATGCAGAAATGCAAGACCTATTCTGGAGGAGACTGGGGTAAAATGTCCTAAGTGTGGAGGAAAGGTATACATTAAGAAATCCAAGAAGGGTAAAAAGTATTTGGGTTGTGAGAATAACCCTACCTGCAGTTTTATGAGCTGGGAAATGCACTCGAAAGAGAACTGCCCTAAATGCGGAAACTTTTTGCTCAAAAAGTTTTCCGGAAAGAAAGCTCATTATAAGTGTAGCAACGAGGATTGTGATTTTACAAAAGTTGAGGAAAATAAAAAAGATGAAGAAAAGGAATAAAACAATATAAGGTAAGGTATATAAGATGTCTGATTATATAAATGTAATAGGTGCAGGGTTAGCAGGTTGTGAAGCTGCATGGCAGATCGCTAAAAGAGGGATTAAAGTTAAGCTTTATGAAATGAAGCCTCAAATGTATTCACCTGCTCATCACCTTGAAACCTATGCTGAGCTTGTATGCAGTAACTCCTTGAGGTCTGATCAGCTTGAGAATGCGGTTGGACTTCTTAAAGAGGAAATGAGACTTTTAGATTCCATAATAATGAAATGTGCGGATGCAACAAGAGTTCCTGCCGGGGGAGCGTTAGCCGTTGACAGAAGCAAATTTTCACAAATGGTTACTGATTTGATCCATGAAAATGAAAATATTGAAATAATAAATGAAGAAGTAAAGGAACTCCCTACCGACGGCATAACGGTTGTGGCATCAGGACCATTGACTTCAGAGGATTTATCAAGAAGTCTAATGAGATTGATAGGAGAGGAATATCTCCACTTCTTTGACGCAGCTGCACCAATAGTAAGTTTTGATACGATAAATATGGACAAGGCATACAAAGCTGCCCGGTATAATAGAGGCACGGCTGATTATATCAATTGTCCGATGAACAGGGAAGAGTACGATAGATTTTGGAATGAGCTTGTAAATGCTGAGCTTGCACCGGTTAAGGATTTTGAAAAGGAAGTGGTATTTGAAGGTTGCATGCCTGTTGAGACTATGGCCAAAAGAGGTGTGGATACCTTGAGGTTTGGCCCTTTAAAGCCGGTGGGACTAGTTGATCCAAACACCAGAAGTGAAGCATATGCCGTTGTACAATTAAGACAGGACAATGAGGAAGGAACTCTTTATAATATTGTCGGCTTTCAAACACGATTGAAATGGCCGGAACAAAAGAGAGTTTTTGGATTGATCCCTGGGCTTGAAAATGCAGAATTCGTAAGATATGGAGTAATGCACAGGAATACTTTTATTAACTCTCCAAAAGTGCTTGAACCGTCCTACAGAATGAGAAAACACCCAAACCTGTACTTTGCAGGGCAAATAACCGGAGTTGAGGGATATGTAGAGTCTGCATCATCAGGATTGCTTGCAGGAATTAACGCAGCTATGAGTGCCCTTGGGAAGAAAGATATTTTATTCCCCAGAAGTACTGCAATTGGAGCATTGAGCAACTACGTCTCCGATCAGAATGTAAGGGACTTCCAGCCTATGAACATAAACTTTGGTTTGATGGAAGGACTGACAGTCAGAATCCGTGACAAGAGGAAGAAAAATTCTGAAATATCTGCAAGAGCCTTGCAAATTATTAAAGATATTCAAAATAGCATATAATGAAATAGCTCACGCTGACCTCTTCAGGTCAGCGTGTTTTTGAATACCGCATAAAATTCGTACAACCCCAAGCAACCGAATTCCGGCACGTACCTGTTTTAGTGACAAATGACGCAATTGCTTGACCTGAGCAAATAAAATCAGCTGCCGAAAGCTTGGAAATTTTGAAGTAAAAATGCCACGGATGGCATTTTTAGCGTCTCAGGGACAGGATGTCCCATAGACGCGTGCGAAAAATTTTCAAGCAAAGGTACGATTTTTGCGCAGCAAAATATCGTTCATCTGTCTGCTGAATGGCATCTTGCTGATTTTTGCGAAGGCCATGCAATGGAGGCGTTTGACACTAAAACAACAAGCTAAGCAGTCAATTACTCAATTTTTCACACAGCATTTTTGGGTTCTTTGCCAGAAAAAGTGAAAGTAATTTTTTTTGTTTTATAGTTGTATTTTTGAAAAAGTTATGTTAATATCTACTTATGTTGTACCATTATTCTCCTGTTTTTCATGGCGAAGGTTTCTACTTTGCTTGTGGCTTCTAGGTTGTGCATCGGATATTAAAGCATTGATAAGATGGCAAAGCTAAAGCTGTACAATTAAGATCTTTTTGAAGAATGATAAATTTTACTTAATTTGATTAACTTTTCTTTATATATATACTTTTAAAGGTTTACTGTTTTAAATGCTTTTAGAAGTTGTTCTTTATGCAAATATTCTCAAGACAGTGCTTATTAAGAATTTTGTTTTTCTTGTTTTATTACACTTAAAGCTGTGATTAGTTTTTAGAGTGCGAGTTTACCACATATTATCAAAAAAATGGTGAAGGAAAACCCTATGATTTGTCGAAATATATCTTGGGTATGTATAATTACGACGTATAAAGTCACTAACTTGGAGTTTTGTAAATTAGGAGGCGTATCAAAGTGATTGATAGGATTCTGTTTGGAACAAAGGTTATTGAAAAATCACTGGATGCATCATTGATGCGAAATGAAGCTATAGCTCAAAATATAGCAAATGTGGATACTCCGGGTTATAAAAGAAAAACCGTGAGTTTTGAAGAAGAGCTGAGTGATGCTCTTTCAAAAAACAACAGTTTTAAAGGGAAAAGAACTGATCCACGGCATATACCAATTGGTGGAAGAAATATTGATGAGGTTGGTATTAACGTTTCTGAAGACAGCAGTTCGAATGTTATGAGACTTGACGGAAATAACGTCGATATTGAAAATGAGATGGCTCAAATGGCAGAGAACAACATAAGGTACAATGTGTTGATACAAAGAATGAATAATACTTTTAGTAAAATGAAATCAGTAATCAAGGAAGGACGATGATGGTAAATGGGATATTTCGGTTCTCTTGATATTAGTTCATCAGCTTTGACCGCACAAAGGCTTAGAATGGATACAATTTCTCAGAATATTGCCAATGTAAATACTACAAGAACTGAAGACGGAACTCCTTATAGAAGGAAAGTTGTAGTTTTTGAGGAAAAGTCACCGGAAACTCCTTTTTCCGAGTATTTGAATGAAAGCAGCAGGAAAATGGCTGGCGGAGGTGTCAGGGTTGCAAGAATTATCGAAGACAGTTCGGCATTCAAAATGGTTTATGAGCCGGGGCACCCAGATGCTAATGAAGAGGGATACGTAGAAATGCCAAATGTAGATATACTTACCGAAATGGTTAATATGATTTCTGCTACAAGATCATATGAGGCAAACGTAACCTCAATAAATACAACCAAAAGTATGGCAATGAAAGCTTTAGAAATCGGAAAATAACCATTAAATATACATATGGCAGCAGTTGATGCAATCATAATACTAAAATGGATACTGAATCTAACTTTATGAGAAGAATTATATAGGAGGACATTATGGCTGTAAATGGTATTAACGGTCTGAATTCAATATCTTCCATTTCAAAAAGTGCTTTTTCCAATGCGGAGAAGGCTGAAAGTGTTGAAGGAAGCTTTGCAAATTATTTTAAGGATGCACTGACAAAGGTAAGTGATTTAGAAAAGGAATCAACTGCGTTGACGGAGGACTTTGCTGCGGGTAACACCGATAATATCCATCAGGTTTTGATTGCTGCTGAAAAAGCCGATGTAGCGCTTCAGTTTACTATGCAGATCAGAAACAAGATAATGGATGCATATAAAGAAATTATGAATATGCAAGTTTAATTTTCTGAATTCGGTTTAACAAAAGAAGAATACCAGTGTGGAAGGTGGCGACTATATGCCCGAGGTATTAGCAAAGCTTCAGCAGAGGGTGGAAGAATTTTGGAAGAACCTTGATAAGTCCCAAAAAGGCAGAATCTATGCAATATCGGCTATACTGATTATAGCAATCACTGCCAGTATAGTGATGCTTACCCGTACTACTTACGTTCCACTTGTGACTATTGAAGACTCAAAGGATGCAGCAGAAATAGAAGAAGTGCTGCAGGAAAAGGGCATTAATTACAAGCTGGGTGAAGGAAAAAAGATACTGGTTGATACCAAGGATAAAAACAAGGCGGAATTTGCGCTGGCATCATCAGGAATAACTTCATCAGGTATGAACTTTGAAGATGCATGGAACCTTGTGAATATAACGTCTACCGAAAGTGATAAAAAACACCTTTGGCAGAATTTTAAAAAGAATAGTCTTATTGCAAAACTAAAAATGTTTGACAATGTCCGGGATGCGGATGTTGAATTGACGTTTCCGGAAAATTCGTTGTTTTTTGAACCATCTTCAAGTGATAAAGCTACTGCCTTTGTAAGAATTGACCCCAAGGGTGAAATCTCAGCAGAACAGGTAAAGGGCATTGTTAGCGTTGTTTCGGCATCAATTGAAGGTCTTGAACCCAGTAATGTCACTGTTGTCGACAATAATTTCAATATCTTGAGTACTGAAATATCAAATAGCATAGGCGATACATCAACACAATACAAGATGAAGTTAAAAGTCAAGGAAGAGCTTGAGAGAAATATAAAGGTACTGTATCCGAACAAATCATCGAGTTTTGATTATATAAGTGTTGTAGTAAACCCGGTATTGGAGTTTGATAAGCAAAAGTCTACAAAAAAGGAAGTGTTAAAACCTACTGACATTGACGAGGCAGTAGTAAGCAGTCATACGGAAAAGGAAGAACTGGTAAACGGTACTACGGGCGGAGTTCCCGGTACGGACACTAATCCTGGAGACGGAACTACTACATACCCGATAGAAGCAGGGGATAACTCCACTTATAAAAAGACAACTACTGATATAAACAGAGAGTTTAATGAAATAATGACAGAAATGGAAAAAGCACAGGGAACGGTAAATTTTGAACAGTCTTCTGTTGCAGTGACACTCTGGTATGGGCAAAGGGTGGCAGATGACAGTGCAATTACGCCAGAGTTTCTTTCGCAGTGTCAGCAGGTAATAAGTGGCGCAACAAACATACCGGTTTCAAAGATATCCATAAATAAATATAAACTTGCTCCGGAAGAAGTTTATGAAGAACCATTGTCTGATAAGATTCAGGAATATATAGATAATTATGGCTATTTTGCTTTGATGCTTACATTAATAATAGGTCTTTTGATTGCAGTGATACCAAGAAAGAAAAAAGAATCTTCGGAAGAAAGTTTATCCCCGGAACTCGCTGCAAACGGGCCGCAGTTTATTGTTCCTGAAGAAGAACCTTTAGCAGAAATCAGTTTTGAAGAAAGGTCAGAAGTCAAGAAGCAGATTGAGAAATTTGTTAAAGAAAAACCTGAATCGGTTGCTCAGCTATTAAGAAACTGGCTGTCGGATGACTGGGATTAATCACGTTTATATAAAGATTCCAAAAGATAGGGGGGTAAGCAGTGTCGAGAAGTGCAAGCGGATTTAAATCAGATATTACAGGCAAAGAAAAAGCTGCAATGCTGCTTATTGCGTTAGGCCCTGAAAAATCGGCCGAAATATTTAAACATCTTAAAGACGAAGAAATAGAACAGCTTACTCTGGAAATTGCCAATATAAGGACAGTAACTTCTGAAGAAAAGGAAAAAGTTCTGGAAGAATTCTATCAGATATGTCTTGCTCAGGATTACATAGCTGAGGGAGGTATTGCCTACGCTAAGGAGATACTCGAGAAGGCATTGGGCACCCAGAAAGCTCTCGATGTGCTGAATAAACTTACAGTTTCATTACAGGTCAGACCTTTTGACTTTGTTAGAAAAGCGGATCCTTCACAGCTTTTGAACTTTATTCAGAATGAGCACCCTCAGACTATAGCCTTGATTTTGGCATATTTAAAGCCACAGCAATCTTCCATCGTATTATCTGCGCTTCCTCAGGAAAAGCAGGCCGATGTGGCAAGAAGAATTGCAACGATGGACAGGACTTCACCGGAAGTTATAAAAGAGGTTGAAAGGGTATTGGAAAAGAAATTGTCCGCACTTGTAACCGAAGACTTTACTGCAGCTGGTGGTGTTCAGTCAATTGTCGATATATTGAACAGTGTTGACAGAGGAACCGAGAAGTATATCATGGAAACGCTTGAAATTGAAGATACTGACCTTGCAGAGGAAATTAAGAAAAGGATGTTTGTTTTCGAAGATATCCTTTCCCTCGACAACCGTTCCATACAGAGGTTCCTGCGTGAAGTTGATAATGGTCAGATGGCTATTGCACTTAAAGGAAGTACGGAAGAAGTACAGAATAAGATTTATGCCAATATGTCCAAACGTATGCAGGAAATGATAAAAGAGGACATCGATTTTATGGGACCTGTCAGACTTAAGGATGTTGAAGAATCTCAGCAGAAGATTGTTAATATAATCAGGAAGCTTGAGGATGCAGGTGAAATAGTAATCTCTAGAGGTGGGGGAGATGAAATAATTGTATAACAAAGTATATAAAAGTGAGCAGATAAATGTTGGTATTCCAGTTCAGATAAGGCCAAATATTACTTTTCAGACTATAAAGAAGATGCCTTATACATCTGAATTGGAAGAAGACAACGAAGATTCTGAAAAGGATATGGAAAATCAGGAAGATGTGAAAATAACTTCTGAAGATATTATCAGGAAAGCAAATGAGGAAGCAGAAGTGATAATTAAAGAAGCTGAACTTGAAGCTCAAAGGATGCTTGAAGCAGCAGAAAATGAGGCTATTGACAGGAAGCAGTCAATAGAAGATGAAGCAAGACAGAAAGGCTTTGAGACAGGATATGAAGAAGCAAAAAGGCAGTATGAGGATTTGCTTTCGGAAGCAGAGTTTATCAGAGAACATGCAAATTTGGAATACAATGAGGTTATGGCTGGGATTGAAAAAGATGCTTTAGAAATAATAATGCATGTAGTCAGGAAAGTAATTGGGTCAGAAGTAACACTAAACAAGGAAAATATTCTTATTTTGGTAAGGCAGGCATTGGAAAAGTGTTCAAACAGAGAAGATATAACAATAAAAGTATCGCCTCAGGATTATGATTTTCTTGTGGATAACAAGGAAAGGTTGCTTTCCATGGTAGAAGGCATAGGTGATCTTGACTTAAAAAGGGATCCAGCGTTAAAATCAGGTGCTTGTTTGATTGAAACTCCCTATGGGAGTATAGATGCAGGCGTTGGAACAAAACTTAAGAAAATAGAAGAAGCTTTTCTGAAGTTAGTTGGAAAATAAACAACCTGTGGCATAGGCCACATTTTTTGTATTAAGGATTTTGTATTAAGGTATTTGCGAAGCAAATAACCTAAAATCGAAGGGGCTAGATGCCCCAAGATTTTGTATTGAGGGATTTGCGAAGCAAATGACCTAAAATCAATGGGGGATTAATATGATAAACATTGACTTTAACAAGTATAAGGAAATTCTCACAAAATCGGATTTTATCGAATATAACGGCAAAGTATCCAAAATTGTTGGTCTTACCATTGAATCTAATGGACCTGAGGTTAATATGGGTGAGGTATGTGAAATTCATGCCTTAAAGGATAAAAGTGTAATTAAAGCTGAAGTAGTTGGATTTAAGGACAATAAAGTAATACTGATGCCCCTTGGAGATATGACAGGGATTGGGCCTGGAAGTACTGTAGTGGCTACAGGTGAATACCTGAGTGCCGCTGTAGGTATGGGAATGGTAGGCAGAGTAATAGATGGTCTTGGCAATCCGATAGACGACAAGGGTGATATCAAGCCGGAGTCTTTTTACCCTGTAAACAATGATCCTCCGCATCCTTTAATGAGAAACCGCATAGCTCATCCACTTCCGCTTGGGGTTAAGACAATAGATGGCTTGCTCACTATTGGTAAAGGGCAAAGGGTTGGTATATTTGCGGGAAGTGGTGTTGGAAAAAGTACGTTGATGGGTATGATAGCAAGAAATACAAAGGCTGATATAAATGTAATTGCGCTGATAGGAGAACGAGGAAGGGAAGTCAGGGAATTTATTGAGAAAGACCTTATGGAAGAAGGTTTGAGCAGATCTGTTGTTGTGGTGGCGACCTCAGATCAGCCTGCACTGGTGAGGCTTAAAGGTGCGTTTATTGCTACAGCTATAGCTGAGTACTTCAGGGATCAGGGAAAAGATGTTCTTTTACTTATGGATTCTCTGACAAGGTTTGCTATGGCACAACGTGAGATTGGATTGGCGGTTGGTGAACCTCCCGTATCCAGGGGATATACACCTTCTGTGTTTTCATCAATGCCGAGATTGCTTGAAAGAGCTGGGAATTCTCAATCAGGTTCAATCACAGGGCTGTACACCGTTCTGGTGGATGGGGATGATCTGACAGAACCGGTAACCGATACTGCGAGAGGAATTTTAGATGGACACATTGTATTATCGCGAGCCCTTGCAAATAGGAATCAGTATCCTGCAATAGACGTGTTGGCAAGCGTAAGCAGGGTTATGTCAGATATAGTGTCAGATGAACATAAGAAAATTGCCAACCAGATGAAGAAGGTTATGGCAATCCACAGGGATGCCGAAGACCTGATTAATATTGGTGCTTATGTAAAGGGCAGCAATGAGAAAATTGACCATGCCATAGCTCATATAGACAGGATACTTGGATTTATAGAACAGGGGACCCACGATAAATACAATTTTGATGAGGTTGTTGAACTTCTTGGAAATATTTTTGTAAATTGAGAGAATAGTGGGTTTCTTCTCAAATAAAGTACTTTAGTGAAAGCTGTGGGTGATTTTGTTTGGGTAAGTTCGTTTTTAAACTTCAGGCCGTTCTCAATTTGAAAAAACAAATCGAAAGCAATATGAAAAATGAGTTGGGAAAAGCTGTCCAGGAGTTGGAACGGCAAAAAAACATTCTTAAAGAAATTGAAGCAGAGAGAGATGAATATATCAGAGAAATAAACAGCAAATCCAGTTCGGGTATATCTGTTGGATTGTTAAAGGAATACAATTCATATATTTCGCTGCTGAAGGACAGGATGAAGCTTCAGATAAAAAATATAAGGTATGCACAAGAAATTGTCGATAAGTGTAGAGAACAACTTATTACAGCCGTACAGGAAAGAAAAATGATGGAAAAACTCAGGGAAAAGAAATATGAAGAACATGTTAAGGGACAGCAGAAAATGGAACAAAAGGTTATTGATGAGATTGCAAGCTTTAATTATAAAGTATCAGAATAGTCGGCAATAACGAAAAATAACATTTAATATTACAGGAGATATAAAAAATGGCAAAAGATAAGAATGAAGAGATTTTACAGAGTTCCAAAACCAGGGGAAGCGAAGAGAACCTACAAAAGGATAAAAAAAAGGGTGGTTTGTTATTTGCGATACTTGTTTTGGTTTCTGCACTGGCTGTTATAGCCGCTGTAGTAGGTGGGACTTTTTATCTTATTATTCACAATAATGTCAACGGCTTGGCTGACAAGTATGGAGAAAATATAAGGAATATACCCCTTCTGAACCGTGCGCTTCCGGAGAAACCTGATCCTGATGATCCGGAGAATTTTGATAAAAGCAAATTACTAAGTTTGTATAAGCAATATAAAACAAAAAATGAAGAACTTACAAAACAGATGGAAGAAATAAAAAAGCAGAATGAAGAGCTTGCAAAATATAAGACAGAAGCTGATAAATTTACTGCTGAGAATCAAAAAATAAAGGCTGAAACAGAAAAAGAAAAGGCTGAAATGGAAGAGTATAAGAAAAAAGTTGATGAACTTGTTGCAACCGGAAATAAAGAAGGTTTTGCAGATTATTTCGTTAAGGTTAACGGCGAAACTGCCGAAAAAATATATAAGGCAGTAATTGAAGAACAAAAAGCAGATGAAGCAGCTAAACAATTTGCCCAGTTATATGAAAAAGTGGATACAGGTTCCTGTGCAAAGATTTTTGAAGGGCTTGGAGAAACAAAACTTGATTTGATATCCTATACTTTAAAAAATATGAAGAAGGATGTAGCAGCAGAGATTCTGGCAGAAATGAGCGAGGGATTTGCAACTAAAGTAACAGAAAAACTCGCAAAAGATTATGGAATTGTTCTTCCAAAATGATTTAGGCAAAATCAAATAAACTCAGCAACTGGAGTTTCAAAAAACTTGATTTGATGGGCTTTGCACTTGAAACATTGAATATGTATTTTATTGAAACTCCCTTTTTGCTTAAAAAGTTTCTATATATCAAAAAAAGGAGGTGAGAAAACATGGTAACACAGAGCTTTATTGTAGGTTTTCTTGGGAAAACTTCTGCAAATTCAGCGGATACAAAGAAAAAGGAGACAATAAATTCAGATTCATATCCTAGTTTTATTGATTCTCTGAACTCAACGCTTGAAAAGAACCTTGCCGGAAAAAGCAGCAGGAAAGTTCAAAGGAGTGCTGACGCAATTGTTGGCGTGAGAACTGATAAGCAAAATGTTAAACCCGCCGAATCAAATTCAGTGACAGATAGGTCAGAAAGTGGAAGCGAAATAAAGAGCTATAAGGATGCGGTAAAAGAAAACAAGCAGCTGACAGAAACAAAGAATGTAAAAAGCTCGGAAGACAAGACTGCTGATAAAAATGAAAGTGTTGAAAAGACATCGGAACAGGGAACTGAAAGACTTGAAAAAACGCTTATAGAAGAGAGCCTGGCTCAGATACTCAATATTAGTGTTGAAGAACTTAAGAAAATAATGAGTACGCTTAGTATTAGTTCTGAGGAATTGGGTGATGCTTCAAAAACAGCTGAAATTGCCGGAAAAATATCCGATATGTTTGGGCTGAACAGCGAGCAAAAAGCAACATTGATAAAAATAACAGAATTTACATTAAAAGAATCAAAGGGTATGGTTCATAAGTTGGAAACCCAAGAAAATGCGAAGGTAGAGGACACCAATAAAGAAGGCTGGGTAAAACTTGAAGGTATTGATATTGAAGTGGTTGAGACTGACAAAAAGAATAAGCTTCAGGATGTGGAAGTATTTGCAGGCAAGCTTAGGGAAGTACTAGATAAACTGAGAGACAAACTTGAGAACGAACCGGAAAAGCTCATTGAGGAAATCACTCACACGGTTGAAGAATTGTCTGCAAATGAGGTAAAGCCAGCAAATGGAAAGAGTGCAATAAAAACCGAGACCGATAAGGAACTAAACCTGTCACCTATGGATGAAAAAGCCGTAAAAACTTCTCAGGATACGGGTAAACAGGAAGAAAACAAAGAGGAATTATTGAGCGACAAAGAAACAGAGACGATGAATTTTCCAAAGGTTGAAACAGCCAATTCTCTTGAGGCTAATACCGAAGGAGTAGATCAAAACCAGTTCAATAATATTTTGAACAATCAGCAAATCAAAACCGATGCTGCAACTGAGGTATCAGAAGTAAAAAGTGAAGTTGCTGTTTCAAAAAAGGAAATAATCAGCCAGATTGTAGAAAAGGCAAAGGTTATTTTAACAGATGAAAAGAGTGAAATGGTAATTGATCTAAAGCCCGACCACCTTGGAAAACTTTCTCTTAAGGTTGTAACAGAAAGGGGTTCTGTAGTCGCAAAGTTTGTTGCAGAAAACGAACAGGTAAAGGCGGCTATAGAGTCAAACATGGATAACCTGAAGGAGTCACTCACAAAACAAGGTTTTTCAGTCCAGGGATTTAGCGTATCGGTTGGACAGGAGTCCAAAAAAGGCTTTAATGAAAGTAATGTGTTTTCAAAGAACAATAACAAACCGAATAAGGGTGAAAAAGTAGTGACTGCGACAGTGGGAGGAGTTTCTGTTATAGAGGAAGAGCAGCACAGACTGAATCCTTATATGGTGAATAACTCCAGTATTGATTTAACTGCATAGGTAGCAGAAAAAATAACGAGAGAAGGAGGTTGGAAAACTTTGGGTGTAAGTTCAGTTGGTAATCAAAAGACAATACAGCAAATAATTGATGAAACTTCAGCTCCAAAAACATCTCAGAGGAATACTGGTGAGCTTGGCAAAGATGAATTTTTAAGTCTATTAATCACTCAGCTTCAATACCAGGATCCGCTCAATCCTCAGGAAGATAAGGAGTTTATTGCACAGATGGCACAGTTCAGTGCATTGGAGCAAATGCAGAATCTAAATTCCAGCTACTCTGCCACACAGGCATTTGCTTTGATTGGAAAGACAATTTCTGCTAACCTTAAGGAGGATGGATCAAGCACCACCAATTTGATACAGGGTGAAGTTACCAGTGTGAGAATGCAGGGTGGTAAGGCATTTGTGGTTGTAAACAATCAGGATATTCCTCTGGAAAATGTGCAGGAAATTAACAATGGATATATCACGCTTAATGATTCAAATTTATCCGAGTATACCGGACTTATAGGATATGATTGCAGCGGCTATGTATATGACGCATATACGGGAGAGATCATCAAAGTCAATGGTGTTGTTAAGGAAATATACAAAGGCGCATATGAAAATTATGCTGTGATGGACGGGGTAAATGTAAACGTAGCAGCAATAGACAGTTCCATTGCTTCTGTGGATCGTAATTACAGGAAGACGTATCTTGAAAACAACATAGGTAAGGAAGTGTCACTAATAATATCCGATTCATCAGGGAATGAGGTTCCGGTAACAGGAATCCTTAAGGATTTCAATGTTTCTGCCGATGGAAAAGTAACAGCTGTACTTGATGGCTTGAAGGCCCCTGTTGACGGAATAACAAATATAAGACCGGCAAAGGTTCAAAGCGAACCTGAAGAAAAAAATAAGGCCGAGGAAGAAACTTACGTTGATGAAACTTTATAGGTTAAGGGGGTGAGACTTATGATAATTAACAACAATATGTACAACCACCTGAATAAAGTATCCGGAAACGGCCATAACAATCCAACAGTTAACAAGCCGAAGGAAAACAGCAAAAGTAGCTTTGATGAAATTTTAAAGGGAAAAATCAGTGAAACTTCAGATGTAAAATTCTCAAAGCATGCCCAGATGCGGCTTGATTCAAGAAATATCAAAATTTCCGATGCTCAAAAGCAAAAGATATCGAGAGCTTTGGACAAAGCAGAGGAAAAAGGCGTAAAAGACTCTCTTGTAATGGTGGATGATATAGCTCTGGTAGTAAATGTAAGGAACAGGACTGTAATAACTGCAGTAAACAGTAATGAACTTAAGGAAAATGTTTTTACCAATATTGACGGTGCTGTATTTACATAGAGTTTAGTTTGTAAATTATGTAAAGCAGCCGATATACTATGATGAAGTAAAATAAAGTAGCCGGACCCTTTCGGGAGGCTACCTATTCCGGAATGACAGAAGGAATAGAACAAAACTGAAGGAGGTCGATAGATTTATGATGAGATCAATGTTCTCAGGCGTTTCTGGTCTACGTGCCCATCAGACAAAGATGGACGTTATAGGTAACAATGTTGCCAATGTAAACACTGTTGCCTTCAAGTCTGGCAGGGTAACTTTCCAGGAAGTATTCAGTCAGACAATAAAAGGTGCAGGCGCACCGGATGCAGCTACCGGCAGAGGAGGAACGAACCCTATGCAGATAGGTTTGGGTATCGGTGTTGGTGCTGTTGATACAATAACTACAAGAGGAAGTCTTCAGAGGACAGACAATCCTACAGACCTGGCCATTGAAGGAGATGGTTTTTTCATCGTAAAGGGTGGCAATGCAGATACATTCCAATTTACCAGAGCAGGTAATTTCGGAATTGACAAGACCGGGAATCTGGTAAACGGAAGCGGAATGAATGTTTATGGCTGGCAGGCTTATACGAGGGAAACCGACGGTACATATACATATGATACTGAAAATCCTATTGAGCCTATAAACCTCTATTCGGACATTCCAAACAAAAATAAAAGGATGATTGCTGCGAAAGCTACTACTTCAGCAGTTTTTGCCGGAAATCTTGATGCTTCAAATATTCCGTTGGGGAGTGGAGCTAACGAAGACAATGTGCAGTTTAGTGTTCCGATGACAGTTTATGATTCTCTGGGCAACCCTTACAGTATAAATGTAGACATGTGGAAAATATCAGTTGGCAGCGGCGAGAGTGTTTGGAATTGGGCAATTGACACTGGTTCTGGATCTACAGCCTCAAGTGCGTCCGGTTCGATTAAATTCGATTCTCAGGGGCGTATAGTGGCATCAGGCACATCTGTTACACCGGCAATATCAATAATTCCACCCGATAGTGTAGGTTCTGAACCTATAGATATAACGCTTGATTTCTCAAAACTTACAATGTATGCAGCTGACAGTTCGGCAAAACCCACAAATATAGATGGTTACTCCACAGGAACACTTGTAACTTTCAGCATAGGTTCGGATGGAATTATTACAGGTATATACAGCAACGGTCAGCAGCAACCGCTGGGAATGATTGCGCTGGCAAGTTTTGAGAACCCCGCAGGTTTACAGAAGACTGGTAATAATATGTTTATACCTACAACAAACTCCGGCGATTTCAAAAAGGGAGTAAAGGCAGGCTCGGAAGGGGTTGGAACATTAAATCCGGGTACACTGGAAATGTCAAATGTTGACCTGTCCACGGAATTTACAGATATGATTGTAACGCAGAGAGGTTTCCAGGCCAATAGCAGAATAATTACTACGTCTGACGAGATGCTGCAGGAATTAGTTAACTTAAAGAGATAATAGTGAATTAGGAATAGCTAAAAATTAAGTTATATTCTAAAAAAGTTTGTTTATAAACAAACTTTTTTAGAATATTTGTAATTGGCAAATATTTTTATTAAAAAATTATATAATTTTAAAGGATTATATAGGACCTATGAAGAATAAGTACGTATTCGACACAGATTTATGATGAAATTCACCAAAATTCTATATAATTTTGCAAAAAAATAAAAAAATTCTATTGAGTTTTTGAGGTAAAAATATTATGATTGAATTAACTAAATTAAATGGCTCAAAATTCGTCTTAAATGGTGAACTGATAGAAAGTCTTGAGGAAACACCAGATACTGTTATTTCTACAACAACCGGTAAAAAGATTGTGGTTGCCGAAAATGTTGAAGAAATAGTCAAAAAAGTAATAGATTATAAGAGAAAAATATTCTGTAAGCTTTTATCAAATAATTAACTGATCTTATGTAAGTTCAAAGTTTTTCTAATAAGTATTTTTTTGATGGACATTGTAAGGGGTTATCATAGAATTAACCCGGACATAAAGAACCATTGATTTAACCTTATGCTCGTTTGAAATTCAAAGTTTTTTAGCTGTGCCCAAGTTTATAGTTTTTTAAAAGATAAAGGGGGCATTAATTTGGAGGGCAAAAGAAGTGGTTTTTTCATTCTCATTGGTATAGTTGCGTTTCTTTCATTAGCTCTTGCATTATTGGCAGGGTATGTGTTTTTTGTACAGGGAAATCATTTAGATGGAGGGCAAAAAAAGCAAATAGTTGTTCCTAAAGATGAGGAACTATTATCTGAAAAAATGTTCGAAGAAAATACTGCATTCAATTTAAAAACAGAAGGAAAAGATAACGAAATTCATGTTATTTTAGTCAATGTTGAACTTAAGTACTTTGCAAAATTTCAAGGAATTAAGGATACAACTGTGAAGATACAATCAAATAAGAGCAAGCTTATTGAATTGGTGGGTACATATTTTCAAGGCTTGACTATTGATGATGTAAAAAAAGCGGATTCTAAAGAGAAAGCAAGGGCTGAGCTCAAGAAAAGAATGAATGAACTTTTACTTCAAAATGAAGAAAAAGACGGAGAACTTGTCTACAGTGTTGTATTCGAATATTGGTTTTATCAGTAGGAGGTGGTTTTAAATGGGTGATATTTTATCACAAAATGAGATAGACGAGCTGCTTAAAGCCCTGAATACTGGAGAAATAGATGTACAGAATATGACCTCTAAAACTGAAGAGAGAAAGGTAAGAAATCATGATTTCAGAAGGCCTAGCAAGTTTGCAAAGGATCATATGAAAACTCTCAATATTATACATGACAACTATGCAAGGCTGCTGACAAACTTTTTATCCGGGTATTTGAGGACGCTTGTACAGGTTGAGGTTATTTCTGTTGAAGCGATAGCATATTATGAGTTTAATAATTCAATTTCAAATCCGGCAGTGTTGGCCATCGTAGATTTTTCACCTCTTTCCGGATCGATAATATTTGAAATGGCGCCTCCCATTGCATATGCATTAATTGACAGGATTCTCGGAGGCAAAGGCTATCCGATGGAAAAAATCAGAGAATTTACTGAAGTAGAACTTGCTATTGTTGAAAGAATTATTATTCAGGTTTTAAATCTTATGAGAGAACCTTGGGAAAATGTTATAGCAATCAGGCCAAGGCTTGAAAAGATAGAGACCAATGCACAATTTGCCCAGATAATATCAGCCAATGAAATGGTGGCTCTTATAACTTTAAGTGCGAAAATAGGTGAAGTTGAGGGAATGATCAATATCTGCATACCTCATATGGTGGTTGAACCGATAGTATCAAAGCTAAGTACAAAGTTCTGGTTTTCAAATAGTGAGAAGGAAAAATTGTGTGAAAATAAGGAAACTATTGAGATTAAGATTGAAAATACAAAGGTGCCTGTCAGGGCAGTTTTAGGTAGAGCTACAATATTCGTAAATGACTTTATCGAACTTCGGCCAGGGGATGTAATACCCTTGGATTCGAGTGTAAGTGGTAACCTTGAGATTCTCGTCGGTGACCTTTTAAAGTTTTACGGTACACCTGGAGTTAAGAAGAACAGGGTTGCCATTAAGGTAAATGAAGTTGTAAGAGGAGAGGAGGAGTAGCATGGGTGACATGTTATCGCAGGCAGAAATTGATGCTTTGCTAAATGGTGGTTCAGCTCCTGAGAGTGACGGTAATGCCGGAGGTTCTGAACTTTCAGTCCAGGAGGTTGATGCCTTAGGTGAGGTGGGTAATATTAGCATGGGCACGTCAGCTACTACGCTTTATGCTCTGCTAGGACAAAAGGTAATGATTACTACTCCACAGGTAAATGTTAGTTCATGGGGAGAACTTTCAGACCAATATAGTACAGGTTATGTGGCCGTAAAAATTGAGTATACTGAAGGCTTATTTGGTGCTAACCTGCTTGTTTTAAAGGAGAATGATGCAAAAATTATAACTGACCTGATGATGGGTGGCGATGGAAGCAATATATCGGGAGAACTGACAGATCTCCATTTAAGTGCAATAGGTGAAGCTATGAACCAAATGATTGGTTCGGCGGCAACATCAATGTCGTCAATGTTTGATAAAAGAGTCGATATATCTCCGCCCAGAGCTTTTTGTATGACCTTTGACAATGCCACAGAGGAAGTCTTTAAACAGAACGACAAACTGGTGAAAATTGCATTTAAGATGGTAATAGGTGAACTTGTAGATAGCGAGATAATGCAACTTATACCTATAGATTTTGCCAAGGATCTTGTAGAGAACCTTATAAATGCAAACGCGGAAAGTGCGGTTTCAGCACCTGTTCATAACAGCAATACTGCTTCAACGCAACAAGCACCACAGGCACAGCTGCCTCCGCAGCAGCAGTACCCACAGCAACAACAGTATCAGCAACAACAGTATCAACAACAACAGTATCAACAACAGAATCCTCATCAGTATCAGGAGCAGCAGTATCCCCAAATGTACCAGGGAATGTCTCAGTATGGTAATGTTCCACATGATCAGGGAAGGTTCAGGGAACCTGTTAATGTACAGCCGGCACAGTTCCAAGCTTTTGATGATGGAATGATATCCTTCGAAAAAAAGAATATCGGACTTATAATGGATGTACCCTTGCAGGTTACTGTTGAATTAGGAAGAACCAACAGGCTGATAAAAGATATTCTGGAGTTTGGGCCGGGATCCATAATTGAGCTCGATAAGCTGGCAGGTGAGCCGGTGGATATTCTTGTAAACGGTAAAGTAATTGCAAAAGGAGAAGTAGTTGTAATCGATGAAAGTTTTGGGGTGAGAATTACGGACATTATACATCCTTCAAAGCGACTTTAATATAAATTTGAACTAATAATATACTATTTCACAGCATTTACCCTGCAGACAACAGTTTGAAAATGTATTTAAACAATTTTTAAAATACAAAACGGACAGTAGTGCAGACTAAAATTAAGGAGAGGGATAAATAATGAGTAAAAAGATTCTGATAGTAGATGATGCAGCATTTATGAGGATGATGATTAAGGATATTCTTACTAAAAATGGTTACGAGGTTGCGGGTGAGGCTGAAAACGGAGCGCGTGCAATTGATAAGTATAAGGAATTAACTCCAGATCTTGTAATAATGGATATAACTATGCCGGAAGTAGATGGAATAGCAGCTGTCAGAGAAATAAAGAAAATTAATTCCGATTCAAAGATAATAATGTGTTCTGCAATGGGGCAGCAGGCAATGGTAATTGAGTCTATCCAGGCAGGTGCAAGAGATTTCATCGTAAAACCTTTCCAGGCAGAAAGAGTTGTTGAAGCCGTAAAAAAAGTATTGGGCTAAGTATATTATAATAAATTATAGCTTTTATAGCTGGACAAGGAGCATCAAATGGGCGGTATTGGTGAGATGCTGATTAGTTTTTTTGTGTTTGTTATTGTTTTTGGCTCGATACTCTTTTTGGCATATGTTACCTCAAGATTTATCGCCAATAAATCAGGAAGGGCTGTGAAAGGGAGAAATATCAATATAATTGAAACAGTCAGCCTTGGACTTGATAGCAAGCTGCATCTTGTGAAAGTTGGCGAGGAATTCGTGCTTATAAGTGTATCGGGAAAGAATGTTCAACTACTTACAAAAGTAAATTTAGACGGATATACGGAAACTGATCTTTCAAGTGTTGGGAATCCCTTTGATTTTAAGGATATATTTGAGAAATATATCCAGAGCTTTAAAGGTAGACAGAATGGAAAAGGTGACATAAAACCTCAGGAAGATAAGAATGGCAGTGATGATAATAGTTTTCGGCGCAATCTTGTTAAACTAAGGACACTAACATCTAATATCGGGAAGTATGATACCACAAGTGGAGATGAAGACACTAATGAAAATCAAGGTTAAGTACTTTGCAGTTGTCGCACTTTTACTCATAGTTTTTCTTGCTTTGGCTTCAAATGCATATGCTGAGCCTGATTTGACTTTGCCAAAAGTTGATATCAGTGTGGGAACTTCCGATAACCCTGAAGATTTTACTACAAGTGTACAGGTTTTATTGCTTCTGACTATTTTGTCATTGGCACCTTCGATTTTGATGATGATGACAAGCTTCACGCGAATAATAATTCTTCTTTCCTTTTTGAGAAATGCTCTGGGAACTCAGCAGATGCCGCCGAATCAAGTGTTGATTGGGCTAGCTTTGTTTTTAACGTTGTTTATAATGAATCCGGTGATTACAGAAATAAACGAGACTGCATACAAGCCTTATTCAAATAAGGAAATAACCCAGCAGGTTGCATTGGAAAGATCCTCAAAAATCATTAAGAATTTTATGCTGAAGCAAACAGAAAAGAAGGATATTGCACTATTTGTTTCACTATCGGGTACCAAGACTCCGATTAAAGAGGAGGACGTTCCAAATCTTCCGCTAACCACATTAATTCCGGCTTTTCTAATAAGTGAACTTACAACTGCTTTTAAGATTGGATTTTTAATTTACTTGCCATTTCTTGTAATAGATATAGTTGTATCAAGCACGTTGATGTCCATGGGAATGATGATGCTTTCGCCGATAATGATTTCGCTTCCTTTTAAGATACTGCTTTTTATAATGGTTGGGGGCTGGAATCTTTTTTCACAAATGATTATAAACAGTTTTGTAACCTAGCTTCAGATGAAAATTGGGGGGATAAAGATTGGATCAGGGTATGATAATTCAATTGGCTCAGAAATCTTTAATGACAGTTATTTTTGTATCAGCTCCAATGTTGGGTTTGAGTTTGATTGTAGGTCTTGCAGTAAGTATATTTCAGGCGACTACGCAGATACAGGAGCAGACACTGACTTTTATTCCTAAAATACTGTCTGTACTGGCAGGAATAGCTTTGTTTGGTTCGTGGATGCTAAAAGTACTGATGGAATATACTCAAAGTATTTATATGAATATAAACCAATATATAAGATAAGTTTAATAGATTTATCTATATTCTGGAGGATTTAAATTGATCTTAACAGAAGGAATTTTGGTAAACGGTATAGAAGTATTCTTATTAATATTTATCAGGATGGTTGGGCTCTTTGTAATTGCTCCTATCTTCAGCAGAGCCAACGTACCTACTTATTTAAAAATTGGCTTTTCGTTTATGCTGGCTTTAATACTTGTAAATACTATAAGTAACCAGAATATCGTTATAAATAACATTTATGAATTTACTGCATTGGTTTTCAGGGAATTTATTGTAGGAATTACTTTAGGATATGTTTCATATACGATTTTTACCGCTATATACGTAGCAGGCGAATTGATAGATATGCAGATAGGATTTGGTGTGGTCAATGTTATTGATCCTGTTAGTAATATTCAAGTGTCGATAACTTCAACATTTTATTTCATAGTTTGTATGTTGATTTTTCTATTGAGCAACGGTCATCATATTTTGATAAGGGCATTGTTTAGTAGTTACCAGTACGTACCCTTGGGTCAGGCAATGTTTGGCAGAGGATTGCAGGAGAGAATTTTGGAGGTTTTTGGAGGCGTATTTATTATAGCTTTTAAGGTTGCCGCCCCAATACTTGCAGCAGTACTGATTACAGATGTTGCTTTAGGTGTTTTGTCCAAGACAGTACCACAGCTTAATGTATTTATGGTTGGAATGCCGCTGAAAATACTATTAGGATTAGCTGTTATGTTTGTTACCATGCCGCTGTTTGTGTCAATTGTCCAGACGCTTATCAAAGGAATGGACAGTGAGATGCTGAATTTTCTTAAGAATATGGGGCCGAAATGAAGATGCTAATGTATAAGCAAAAGATGGAATCAGAAGGGAAATATATCTTAAGAAGCATTGAAAATCTTGAAAAAAATGGATTATTCCTGAAATCGAGGGGAATACAACCTGTCAATCTGCAGCTTTTTGGAGATAATGGTGACAAGACAGAAAAGGCTACGCCCAAAAAGAGGCAAAAGGCAAGGGAAGAAGGACAGGTTCTTCAAAGCAGGGAAATGACTGCAGCAATAGTTTTGCTTTGTTTGTTCATAACTATCAGGATTGCCGGTGGTTTTATGTATGAACAGATATATCTATATTTCAAAATAGTTTTTACCGAATATTCGAAAATAACAGATATGTTTACTATAAAAGGGTTGGTAAAGGTTTTTATTGATTTACTGTTGCGTTTTTTGAAAATTGTTGCTCCAATATTTGTTGTTGCACTTATTACTGGTGTTGCAGCAGGATATGCGCAGGTTGGATATTTGTTTACTACAAAAACCATTGGCTTTAAATTTAACAGGATTAATCCTCTTAACGGTTTTAAAAAAATTTTTTCGCTCAAGTCAGTAACGGAATTGGTAAAGTCTTTGCTGAAGATAACAGTAATAGGGTATATAGGTTATTCGTATCTTGTAGATGAAGCAAATAATATACTCAAGACTATGGATATGGATGTAATAAGCATAGCAATATATATATGTACAGCTATAATTGATGTTGCAATAAGAATGTGTGTAGCCATGTTGATACTTGGAGTTATAGATTATGGTTATCAGTGGTGGGAATATGAAAAAAGTCTTAAGATGTCAAAGCAGGAGATAAAGGAAGAACATAAGGAAGCAGAAGGAAATCCTGAAATTAAAGGTAAGATCAGACAAAAGCAGCGTCAGATAGCACTTAGAAGAATGCTTCAGGATATTCCTAAAGCAGATGTTGTAATAACAAACCCTACTCACTTTGCAGTGGCAATAAAGTATGATCCAAAAGTCTCAGATGCACCGCTGGTAGTTGCTAAAGGTCAGGATTACATAGCCTTGAGAATAAAAGAGATAGCCAGGGAAAGTAAAGTGGAAATTGTAGAGAATAAGCCGTTGGCAAGAACACTATATTCAACGGTGGATATTGGAGAGAGAATACCTCCTGAATTGTTCCAGGCTGTGGCAGAAGTCCTTGCCTTCGTTTACAGTATTAAGAATAAGGGAAGTGTTGTATAAAAAGTGGTAGAAAAGTTTTAGAAAGGGGGATAGATTCTGTATGAGACTTGGGGATATGGGTGTTGCAATTTTAATAGTTTCCATAATATTAATAATGATTATTCCTATCCCTGCGGTATTGCTTGACGTGTTTCTTGCATTGAATATAGCAATTTCACTGGTAATTCTTCTTAATGTAATATACTCAAAAGAAGCTCTACAGATGTCGATATTTCCTTCACTATTGCTCTTTACAACCATTTACCGGCTTTCACTCAATATTAAATCCACGACTCTTGTCCTGGCAAAAGGTGAAGCCGGCGAAGTAATAAAGGGATTCGGCAAATTTGTAGCGCAGGATAATCTGGTAGTTGGATTTATAGTTTTCCTGATTATTACCATAGTACAGTTCCTTGTTATCACAAAGGGAACAGAAAGAGTATCAGAGGTTGCAGCAAGATTTACACTTGATGCAATGCCCGGTAAGCAGATGGCAATAGATGCAGACCTTAATGCAGGGCTTATTAATGAAGCTGAGGCAAAAGAAAGAAGAAAAAAGGTTCAAAGGGAAGCAGATTTTTACGGGGCAATGGATGGTGCTACCAAGTATGTAAAGGGAGATGCTATTGCAGGTATAGTTATTACAGTATTGAATGTAGTGGGTGGACTTATAATAGGAATAGTAATGAGAGGCGAGGATTTAACCTTTGCATTGGAAAATTACTCAATCCTGACCATCGGAGACGGCCTTGTAAGTCAGATCCCATCACTGCTTATATCCTTTGCAACTGGTCTTATAGTTACAAGAGCTGCTTCGGATAATGGCCTCAGTGAGGATCTTAGGAATCAGATATTATATAACCCAAAGGTATTCTTTATAGCTGCAGGATTTTGTGCACTGTTGTCTTTTCCTTTGGCAACCATACCGTTTCTGGCATTGGCAGCCTTGTTTGTTTTCCTGGGGCTGAGGCTGATGAAAATGGAACAACAGGAGCAACAACATGAAGAGACCCAGATAGAAGAAAAAGAAGTTGAAGAGATAAGAAAGCCCGAAAATGTTGTCAATTTACTGCAGGTTGACCCTATAGAACTTGAATTCGGATATGGAATCATTCCCCTGGCTGATGTAAATCAGGGTGGGGATTTACTTGATAGAGTAGTAATGATAAGAAGACAGTTGGCACTTGAGCTTGGAATGATTGTTCCGATTATAAGATTAAGGGACAATATACAACTCAGTCCAAACGAATATGTGATAAAGATCAAAGGTGTTGAGGTGGCAACCGGTGAGATCATGCTAGACCACTTTATTGCAATGAGCCCCGGGGTTATTGAAGAAGAAATAGAAGGAATAAAGACAACTGAACCGGCTTTTGGCTTACCGGCCGTCTGGATCAGTGAAGCTCAAAGAGATAAGGCAGAGATGCTCGGATATACAGTTGTTGATCCGCCATCCATTATTGCAACACACCTTACGGAAATAGTGAAAGCCCATGCACATGAACTGACAGGCAGACAGGAAATTCAGACAATTATCGAAAAGGTTAAAGAGAATTATCCTGCAATAGTTGACGAACTTGTACCAAAAGTTATGACTATAGGAGAAATTCAGAAAGTTGTTGCAAACCTTTTAAAAGAAGGGGTTTCAATAAGGGATATTGTAACGATACTTGAGACGCTTGCAGATTATGCTCCGGTTACACATGATACCGATATGCTGACTGAGTATGTGAGACAAGCTCTAGGCCGGGCAATATCCAAAAAGTTCATCAGGGATAAAAAATCCAACGTAATAACCTTGGATCCAAAGGTTGAACAGATAATACTTGATTCGGTACAGAGAACGGAACATGGGGCATATTTAACCTTGGAGCCAAATACTACAAATTCAATAATAAGCAGCCTGTCTAATCAGGTTCAAAGACTTTTAAAGCTCGGACAGCAGCCTATAGTACTGGCTTCACCCATTGTCAGACTTTACTTTAGAAGGCTTACAGAGCAAGCGATACCAGGTTTGGTAGTATTATCATATAATGAGCTTGATCCGCATTTAGAGGTTCAATCAGTTGGGATGGTGAGTATATAATATGAAGATAAGACGATATATGGGAAAAGATACTCAGGAGGCCATATTAAAAGTTAAAATGGATCTTGGGAATGATGCCGTAATTTTAAACACAAGAAAGGTAAAACAGAAGGGGATGTTTAATGTATTTGCCAAGCCCATGGTTGAGGTGCTTGCTGCGGTAGATGAGTTTTGTGGTACAAAAAGCAAAAAAGATTTTCCAAGAAGCGGAGTTAAAACGCTAATACAAGAAAAAAATGTAGAAGAACAAAGTAATTTGAAAGAAAAAGAGGAAAAGCTAGCTTTGTTGGAGAATAAAGTAAACAATATGGAATCCGTACTCCAAAAAATATATGAACAAGTCAGTCATGGAAATCAAAAAACTGCTGATAAAGTCATTCAGTCTGAGGAAAACCCGAAAACAAAAGCTTCAGAACTTTTCTATAATAATTTGTTAAAAAATGAAGTTGAAAATGATATCGCAAAACAGTTAATTGATATTATACAAGGAAAGATTAGGGATAATGCAAATATTAATGATACCGGAGCAATACTTTATAACATGGTATCAGGGATACTTGGTAAACCGGAGGTCCTTAAGCTGAGGGAAGATGGCAAACCTACAGTAGTCATATTTGTTGGGCCTACAGGAGTAGGCAAGACAACTACTTTGGCTAAAATTGCAGCAAATTATTCCTTGAATCATAAAAAGAAGGTCGGGCTTATAACAGCCGATACCTACAGAATAGCAGCAGTAGAACAACTTAAGACTTATGCTGAGATACTTGGGATGCCTGTGGAAGTCATTTATTCTATAAATGAAATAAATGACGCGAAAGACAAGTATCAGGATAAGGACATAATTCTGATTGATACAGCCGGGAGAAGCTATAGAAACAAATCTCAGTTTGATGAACTGAAAATGCTGGTTGATGCATCCCATGCGGATGAAGTGTTCCTCGTGCTTAGTACGACTACGGGAGTAAGAAATTGCAGGGATATATTGCAAAGTTATGATTTCCTTAAAGATTACAAGCTTATTTTCACAAAACTCGATGAGACACCTGCCCTTGGAGTTATCCTCAATGCAAGGCGGTTGACCAATAAAAGTTTGTCTTATGTTACTATCGGACAGAGTGTGCCTGATGATATTGAAGTTGCAAATGTCGATAAAATCACAAAAAATCTATTAGGGAGCATTAAGTAGATGATGGATCAGGCAGAAAAACTAAGGCAAATAATTGATAATCTAAAATTGAGACAGGCTGTAAGTCAGGCTAATCTCCTTAACACACTGAGAAAGAAATCTGCCAAGGTTATAACTGTTACCAGTGGCAAGGGTGGTGTGGGAAAGACCAATGTTACAGTTAATCTTGCTATCGCGCTTAGTGAGATGGGAAAGCGCGTTACAATTTTAGATGCGGATTTCGGCCTTGCCAATATTGATGTGTTGCTGGGGATAGTTCCTAAATACACACTTGTAGATGTAATATATGATAATAAGAACATATTGGAAGTACTGTCAGACGGACCTAAAAATATAAGGTTTATATCAGGAGGCTCAGGAGTCGAAGAACTCGTAAAACTTGATCGGATCCAGCTTGAAAAGTTCCTTGGGAACATATCAATACTGGACAGGCTATCCGATGTAATACTTATAGATACCGGTGCAGGACTTTCGGATAGTGTTATGAGTTTTGTAATGGCAGCAGATGAGGTTCTTCTTGTGACAACTCCCGAACCTACTTCCGTAACCGATGCTTATGCATTGATTAAGATGGTGTCTAACAGGGATAAGGAAAAGAAAATCAGAGTGATTGTAAACAGAGCAGAAAATGAAAATGAAGCTAATGATATACTTGAAAAGCTGTCAATAGTGACAGATAAATTTCTGGAATTGAAGTTAGAACCTTTAGGTTACATACTTAATGATGAAATGGTTATTAAGGCGGTAAAAATGCAGCGACCCTTTGCACTTAGTTTTCCGAAGTGCCAGGCATCAAAGCATATTAAAGAAATCAGCTCAAAGATTATTGATAGCAGGAATGATAAGTCTGGTGCTGAGTATACGGGAATTAAAAGCTTTGTTCAAAGATTGGTAAGTTTATTGAATACATAATATTAAAAGACTTAATCTAATAAAATGTTTAGTATGTTTAGTTACGACTAAAAAATAAGTTTTTGTTTTAGATAACGAAAAAACTTGATTTGATAATGTTTTCAAAATATGAAAATTAGATATTATTTTTTCGTTATCTCTTACTTCCGTTGTTTATAAACTAATGGAGGGTAAAAAATGAAATTAAACGAATTGAGCATGGGATTAAAACTTGAATTACAGCTTATCGGAAATGACGGAAGAAGAATTGATAGGCCCTTTGTCAGTGAGTTTGAATGGGCTGTGGGAAATGATATTGCATTTATAGCTGCTCCTATAGCTGAAGGACGGTTGTATCCTGTACAAATAGGCACCATAGTAGCCGTATCGTTTATAAAAGATAATGGCCTCTATGAATTTGAAGCATTGGTTGTAGATAGGGAAAGTAAGCATAATCTGGCACTTCTGAAGGTTCAGACACGCGGACAGATCGAAAAGATCCAAAGACGAGAGTTTTTCAGGTTTGATTGTTGTATACCTGTTAATTATAGAGAGTTTGATTTGACAAAAGAGAAAATTGACACAGATAAAAAATTTGTAGATACGGTAACCAGGGATTTGAGCGGCGGAGGATTGTGCATGAGGCTTAAGGAACCGGTTGAAGTAAATAAACTGCTCGAATGCGAATTGTTTATTCCAGATAGAGTGAGCTTTATCGGAAGAGTAGTAAGGTTTACAAAATATGATACCTTACAGGGAAGTTATAGATTTGAAATAGGTGTTATTTTTGAAAATATAGACAAGATTGGAAGAGAAAAGGTTATTAGCTATATATTCCAGGAGCAGAGAAAACTTTTAAAAAAGGGTTGATCTATTACTATGGAGAAATATTACGAAAAAAAAATCAGAGTGCTGGTTGTTGATGACTCGGCCTTTATGAGAAAAGTTATTTCTGATATTCTCGACGGTGATGAAGATATTGAGGTGGTAGATACTGCAAAAAACGGTTTTGATGCTATCGAAAAGGTTAGAGAATTAAGGCCGGATGTAATAACCCTCGATGTGAAAATGCCTGGTATGGATGGGTTGGCGTGTCTTAAGGAACTGAATAAAATTGGCAAAACACCTGTTGTTATGCTGAGCAGTGTTACGAAAGAGGGGGCAGAAGCAACTATTCAGGCACTTGCTGATGGAGCGATTGATTTTATAACAAAACCATCAAATATATTTGAAATGAATGGAGTAGAAAAAAGTAAAGAGATAATTGAAAAGATTAAAATAGCTAACAACTTGTCAAAGAATTTTTACAGTACTGAAAAACATAAAGTTAGAAACAAGAATGTTAATAATGGCGACAGTAATGTTCAAAACCTTGTGTTGATTGGAACATCAACAGGGGGGCCTAAAGCACTTCAGGATGTCATTCCTCTGATACCTGAAAACGTAAACGCAGCATTTCTGATAGTCCAACATATGCCGGCAGGATTTACTAAATCTTTAGCTGAAAGGCTCGATAATATAAGCAAGATAAATGTAAAGGAAGCTGAGGATAGTGAAGTGATAAGAACGGGGTATGTATACATTGCACCGGGAGATTACCATATGATTGTGGAAAAACATGTTGAAAACACCTTGAAAATTAAACTGACTAAAGACCCCCCTTTAGGAGGGCACAGGCCTTCGGTGGATATAATGTTTGAGTCGGTTTCAAATACAGGATTTAAGAATATTGTAGCAGCAATAATGACTGGAATGGGTGGGGATGGAAGCGAAGGTGTAAAAATATTGAAGAAGATAAATGGTGCACATATAATTGCTCAGGATGAAGCTTCATGCGTTGTTTTTGGAATGCCAAGGGTAGCAATTCTTACCGGAGTTGTGGATATCGTAACACCACTTAAGGAAATTTCTAACGAGATTATGAAAATTGTGGGGGTGCACAAATAATGGATATGAGTCAATACTTGGAGATTTTTATTGATGAAACGAAAGAGCACTTGCAAGGATTAAATCAGTCGCTGCTTCAACTTGAACAAAACCCTCAGGATATATCAATGTTGAATGAGATATTCAGGGTAGCTCATACATTAAAAGGTATGGCTGGCACAATGGGCTTTAGCAGGATGGCAAAACTGACACATGACATGGAAAATGTCTTGCATGCTTTAAGGAGCAACGAGATTAAAGTAACGTCAGGTCTGGTAGATATATTGTTTAAGTGCCTTGACGCCCTCGAAAACTATACTGAGAACATTGTGAATACGGGAAACGAAGGGAATAATGACTATAACAATATAATTGCACAACTCAATAACGCTGTGAACAAAAAAAATGTTGAACCTGTATCACAGAAGCCGTCAGATGTGCAACAAACCCAAAAGGTTGAAGAAAAAGGTAACGATAATAATCACGCAACTGCACAGTTTAAGCTTAACCAATACGAGCAAAATGTTGCCTTCAAGGCAAAAGAGATGGGAATGAATGTATTTAAGATTACAGTGGTTTTAAATAAAGGCTGTGTTCTTAAGTCGGCACGATCATTTATTATATTCCAGACATTGGAAAGACACTCTGAAATAATTAAATCAGAGCCGAGGGTAGAAGATATTGAGGATGAAAAATTCGATTATGAATTTACTGTAGTTTGTGTAACGAAGGAAGATATCGAGGTATTTATAAAAGATATAAATAGTATTGCAGAAATTGATGAAGTTCTTGTTACAGTTTTAGATTCATCTGATTTTCAGGCAGGTGCTTTGCAGGAGGCTAACACTACAGCAACGCCTAATCCTTCCAGTGAGCAGGATTCGGGTTCTGAAGATGAAGCTTCCTCAGATAAAAAGCAAGATGAAAATAATCAGGGCGCTTCGGCGCATAAGACAAAAACAGGTAAGACAGTAAGGGTTGATATTGACAGGTTAGATGTATTAATGAACCTTGTCAGTGAGCTTATTATAATAAAGACACGGCTGGAAGGTATAGATGGAGGAGAAAGAACCCAGGCATACAGTGAAGCTGTTGAGTATCTCGAACGTATAACTACAAACCTTCATGATGCTGTTATGAAGGTAAGAATGGTGCCTGTTGAAATGGTGTTTAACAGATTCCCAAGAATGATTAGGGATGTTGCAAGAGAGCTCAAAAAAGAGATAGTTCTTAACATGTCAGGTGAGGAAACAGAACTTGACAGAACGGTTATTGACGAAATAGGAGATCCTTTGATTCATCTTCTGAGGAACTCTGCAGACCATGGAATTGAGTCGATTGAAAAAAGAAAAGAGATGGGAAAGAGTGCCGCAGGTCAGATCAACCTTAGGGCATATCAGGATGGTAACAACGTTGTAATTGAGGTTGATGACGACGGGCAGGGAATAAATCTTGAAAAAGTAAAGAAGAAAGCAATTGAAAGGGGCCTTGTAAAAAAGGATATCGCAAATACCCTCACACAGAAGGACATAATAGACTTTTTGTTTAAACCGTCTTTCAGTACACAGGAACAAATAACCGATTTGTCTGGAAGAGGAGTTGGTTTGGATGTTGTAAAAACCAAGATTGAGCAACTTGGAGGAGTTGTTGAAGTTGAGACCGAGGCTGGTAAAGGCAGTAAATTTATAATAAGACTACCGCTTACATTGGCTATTATACAGGCTCTACTAGTAATAATCGGTGAGGAGAAGTATGCGATTCCTTTATCAAGTACCAAGGAAATAATAAAGATCACACCTGATCAGATAATGATGATACAGAAAAAAGAAGTAATTATGATAAGAAATACTGTTATTCCAATTGTAAGGCTTGACCAGATTCTGGATGTACCTAAAGATGAGACAAAGATCCCGAAACAATTAACTGTTGTAATTGTTAAGAAAGGCGAACGTTTATCAGGTTTTGTGGTAGATTCACTAATCGGACAACAGGAAATTGTTATCAAGTCTCTAGGAAAACTTCTTTCCGGAATCAAGTGTATTGCCGGTGCTACCATACTTGGAGACGGAAATGTTGCAATGATCCTGGATGTAAATTCACTAGCTATATAGGAAGGAGTTGTAATAATGGAAGACGTTATAAACGTTGAAGGAAAGCAATATGTCGTGTTTATGATAGGCAAGGAAAACTATGGTGTTGACATTCAAAAGGTAACGACTATAGAAAAGATGATGCCATTTGCAAGAGTGCCAAAAACTCCTGATTATGTAAAAGGTGTAATAAATTTAAGAGGAGAAATTGTACCTGTAATAGACATAAGAACGAAGTTTGGGATGGAAATAACAGAAGAGACAGAAGAAACAAGAATAATAATTTTAAAGATCAATGAAATTTCATTGGGCATAATTGTTGACGAAGTGGATGAGGTACTGAACCTGACTGAGGAGTCTATTGAGAATGTGGCAAACTTTACTAATGATTTGTCAATGGATTATATTCTGGGAGTTGGCAAGGTTGACGGAAGAATAGTTACTTTGTTAAATCTTGAGAAACTTGCAGATATATCCGAAAATAATGAGCGGGGAGAGTAGTGCTATGGCCGTAAATTTTGACAACCTCAACAATTATCATATTGATGTTCTAAAGGAGATTGGAAATATCGGTGCAGGTAATGCTGCAACTGCTCTTGCAAAAATGCTTAATAAAAAGATTGATATGGAAGTGCCGAAAGTAAAGGTAATGGAATTTAAAGAAGTGAATGAAATGTTAGGTGGTGCAGAGTTACCTGTTGTAGGTTTGCTCTTAAAGGTGACCGGTGATCTTACCGGAAGTATAATGTTTATTTTGGAAAATAATGCTGCCCATGCTCTTGTAAATATTCTTATGGGAAAACCGATTGAGAACAGACAGGACTTTGATGAGATTGAAATGTCTGCTTTGAAAGAACTTGGGAATATCCTTGCAGGTTCTTATTTGTCATCTATGTCATCTCTTACTGGACTAAACATCCTTCCGACGGTACCGGAAATTGCGATTGATATGGCAGGGGCGATTATAAGTGTTCCTGCAATTGAGTTTGGAAAGCTTGGAGATACTGTTTTGTATATAGAAACAGAGTTTATTGAAGGTACTACAAAGGTGTTGGGGGATTTCTTTATGGTCCCTGACATGGATTCGTATGAAGTGCTATTAAGGGCATTAGGGGTTGTAGGCTAATGGAGAATACAATAAAGGTTGGTATGGCTGATTTGCAAGCTGCACGTCATCCCGCTGTATTAACAACATTAGGTTTGGGTTCATGTGTTGGCATAGCTTTATATGACAGAAGTACTCTGGTAATTGGACTGGCTCATGCCATGCTTCCGGATAGTACCCAGGCCAAAAATGTTTCAAATACTGCAAAGTTTGTAGATTCTGCAATTATTGCACTCATTGATGAAATGGTCAAGTTGGGGGCAAATAAGAGCAAAATAGTTGCGAAACTTGCAGGCGGGGCACAGATGTTCAGTTTTTCTCAGTCCTCAGACTTATTGAGGATTGGCTTAAGAAATGTTTTGGCTGCTAAGGAAAGGCTTGAATATCTTGGAATTCCTATTCTTTCTGAGGACACAGGCGGAAATTATGGGAGAACAATTGAACTTATGTCCACTAACGGGGCTTTACTGATAAAAACAATAGGATATGGAGTAAAGGAGATATAGTTGGCCGGATAAAGTATTTATAAAAAAACCAGAGTTAATCTATATAGCAGGTAGTTTATATTTGGTTTTGGAGTTTGTTGTTTAGAGTGTTCATAGCTAAATAAATATTATTTAAGGGTGTAGATATGGTGAATTGGTTGTATATGACAATAAACATCCTTAGAGGGGAATCTGAAATGGATTATGTCCATAAGCTGCCATTTATTTTAGGTGCTTCAATGGCTATTCTAATTGGAGCTATAAGTAATCGGAGTGGTGTTGAATCTAAAACGATCTACATAAGGATGTCTTTGGGTTTGGTTGCCTTTTTTATTCTGGGACTCTATATTAGATGTTTAATTTATAAGATTAATGGGGAAATAAAAAGAAAGAAGAATAAGGAAGAACTGAAATTAAAGATTGAATTGGAAAAAGCGCGGATGAGCAAAACTGAAAAGCACAGTGTTGATTACAGAGTTGATGATAACAGTTTTGAAATGGATATAAACCCTGATTTAGACGAGAAATTATATGATGAAGAGTTTACACCACTAAGTGTTAATAGTGTCACTGTTGACAAGGATAGTAAAGATATCGGGCAGAAATATCTTTAGTTTGAAGTAGGGAAATATATATAAAAATATATGGGCAATGGGGGATTTTAAATGTCATCATCTACTTTAAAGCAACAGGAAATGTGGTGTCAATATACTGACACAAAGGATCCTGCTATTAAAGAAAAGTTAATAATCGAATACTCACATATTATCAAATATGTGGCGGGAAGACTAAGTATTTATTTCGGTTCAAATGTTGAATATGATGACCTTATTGGTTATGGTGTCTTTGGTCTCATTGATGCCATTGACAAGTTTGATATCAATAAGGGTGTTAAATTTGAAACCTATGCTTCCCTTAGGATAAGAGGAGCAATAATTGACAGCATAAGAGAGCTTGATTGGGTTCCAAGATCTTTAAGGCAAAAGAACAAGGAACTTGAAAGGATTTATGCTGAAATAGAGAATGATTTGGGCCATTCGGCCACTGATCAGGAAGTAGCTGAAAAACTAGGTATTTCGTTGGATGAATTCTATAAATTATTGAATGAGGTAAATTTATCCTCTCTAGTATCTTTGGAAGAATTCCTTGAGCAGAATTATGAGGCAGGTGCAAATTTAGCTGGATCCTGTAAGGAAGACAGACCTGAAGGGTATATGGAAATAACTGAACTGAGGGAAATTCTGGTGGATGCTATATCCAAGCTGCCGGAAAAGGAAAAGACAGTTGTCTCTTTTTACTATTTTGAAGATTTGACACTAAAGGAGATAAGTGCGATAATGAAGGTATCAGAATCAAGAATATCTCAATTACACACAAAAGCAATTCTAAGACTACGAGGGAAATTGGCACGTCACAGGACTATTTTGGCTGAATAGGTAAATTACTGTTTTTTACTAGGGCAATACGATTTTTGATTTCGCAAAATAGGTAATCTCATTTCAAGTTTTTTGTTAACCAGAGTATGAATTTATGTTTTAGTCATACCCAAACCTAAGAAAAGGGGGGAACTATACATGTTGGGTGCAATGGGCAATTCATCCGGCAGTAAGCTGAATGAAGGTTTTTATGAATTGGAATACAGGGAAAATGGTGTATATCTGATTGTAATTCCTCCTGTAGGAAAAGGAAAAAAGGTTGAGGTCAAAGAGGTTATTGATAGGTTGACTAGGAAAAAAGTAAGGAACTTTATGATAGAGGCGATAGAACAAGCTTGTTTTAAAGCTGATAAAGTACCAACGCTTATTGCCGAACCCCAAGATGAAGTTATGATTGATGCACTTGTAAATGTATCGGTTTCATCGGATAAGATGAAGGCATCTATTGAAATTAGTCCGCCTGATGGTGGAAGAAATGTTAATATTCAGGATGTTATGGATGCATTGAATAAAAATGGTGTATGCTATGGAATTAATAACACCAACCTGGAAAATATAACTACTTACCCTGTTTATAACGTAGCAATAGACATAGCTGAAGGAACACCGCCAGTAAACGGTCAGAGCGGTAAAATTCAATTCTATTTTGACATAAATAAAGACAATAAGCCGGCTATATTAGGTGATGGACGCGTTGATTTCAGAGATTTGAACATTATTGAAAGTGTTGAACAGGGAAAAGTGTTATGTTCACTTGTTCCTCCTCTTCCAGGAGTGCCTGGAAAGACTGTGCTTGGTAGTGAAATACCAGCCATTGACGGTAAACCTGCAAGCATTCCAAAGGGTAAAAACGTAGAAGTATCGGAGGATGGGCAGAGTCTGATTGCGTCGATTGCCGGACAGGTTAATTATATTGACGGTAAAGTAAATGTATTTGCTACCTATGAAGTGCCTGCAGATGTTGATAATTCAACCGGAAACGTAAACTTTATTGGAAATGTTACCATAAGGGGTAATGTACTTTCAGGATTTACGGTTGAAGCAGGCGGTTCTGTAGAGATATGGGGCGTGGTTGAGGGAGCGGTAATTATTGCCGGAGGAGATATAATTTTAAGAAGAGGAATGCAGGGAATGGGAAAAGGAGTTCTTGTAAGCGGCGGGGACATAATTGCAAAATATATTGAGAACAGTACCATTGAAGCTAAAGGAGACATTAAGTCTGAAGCTATAATGCATAGTAATGTTAAGTGTGGAAACAAACTGGAATTGTCCGGCAATAAAGGACTTCTTATTGGAGGAATTTCCAGGGTAGGAAAGGAAGTATCAGCTAAGGTGATAGGTTCATATATGGCAACCGTTACAGAGGTTGAAGTCGGTGTGGATCCATCGCTCAAGGAGAGATATAAAAAAATAAGAGAAGAAATTATAATGCTTGAAGAAGATATAAAGAAAGCCGACCAGGCTATTGCTATTTTAAAGAAATTGGAAGCGACCGGCAAAATGTCACCGGAAAAGCAGGAAATGATGGCAAAGAGTGTTAGGACAAAAATTTATTTTGCCAATAAAATAAATGAACTAAAAGCGGAAAATATTGAAATTGAGCAAAAACTTCAGGAGGATGCACATGGGAAAGTAAAGGCATCTGGTTACATTTATCCCGGTACCAGAGTATCGATAGGTACATGCACGATGTATGTAAAAGAAAACTTGCAATATTGCACTCTTTACAGGGATGGTGTGGATGTAAGAGTTGGCCCCTTAGATAAGTAGCAACCTGGTTGGTCGTTTCGCAATGCTGTTCTGCTCGCCCGTGCAACCTGGGGCTGGTCGTTTCGCTACGCTGCACTGCTCGCCCATGCAACCTGGATGGTGGTTCCGCTGTTTTGTTGAAAGGATGATGATTATGTCTGTCAAACCAGTTGATTTTCAGGTACAGATCCCAAAGACTAATGAAGTCTCTAAGATCATTAGCGATGAGCGGCACAAAAACGATGTTGTTTCGCAGCAGCAGACTCAACTGAATCAGAATAAAGCACAGGATAGTGTAAGTTTAGTTCACTCACAGGATAACACCCAAAAGTCAAAAATTAATGAAAAACAAAATAAAAATTCAAAAGAAAAGAAGGAAAAGGGAAATAAGAAGAGAACTTATAATAACGACAGTTCATTAGAAGAAGAGCAAACCAGCACAATTGATATAAGGCTTTAGTAGATTAAATCTTGTTAACCCTACGAAGGATAAACTTAAGGAGTGTTTTTATGGTTGGCTTTTATATGAGTATAATGTTCATAGGTATAATTCTGATAGTAGTATCCCTTGTTTTGATTGCTTTTGACAAAAAGAAAGCTTTCGATGCCGAGCTTCGTATCGATGAAAAAAAGGCTGAGCTTGTAAGAATAATAAGGGATGCAGAGATGATGGTGGAAGAACTTAATAAATTCTCCGACTATGTAGTTACTCAGATATCAGGAAAAAACAGCGAAATGGAAGAAAGCTTTAAGCAGGCCGACAGACTTATAGAAACAATGAAGATTGAGACAGGCTGTTTTTATGAAACTCTGAAATTCCAGAATGAAGTTAAAGGAAACAGTTACGCCCCCAGTATAAACCATAGATCTGTTGATACAAATCTAAGTAGAAAGAACGAACAGGTTGAGGAGAGTGTGGAAGAGATTCTTAATCCTGTTGTAAAAAGTTCAAAAATTAATCCGCAAATGAAAGAAAAAGACAAGGTTATACCCATAAACAGCAGGTATATTGAAGTTATAACACTTTCTAAAAAAGGTCTTAATGAAACAGAGATAGCTCGGAAGCTGAATATGGGTAAGGGTGAAATTCAGCTTATTCTTGGAGTTAGCCAATAATAAAGAAAAGGTTCCGTAAAAGCGCATATGCGCTTTTTTGCAGTTAATGAAATTTTTATGGAAAAATTCGGTTAACTAGTATCGGAGGATATCATGCAAAATTTTAATGGGAAGAGTATTATACTTGGAATTGGGATTGGAATAGTATTGACTGCTTTTATCGGCACAATCTATTCAACGGGATATGATCAGAGTATGGATAAAGAGGAAATAATTGAAATGGCTAAGCATTACGGTATGATTTTTAGTGAAGATCTTATTCTTGAGAGCACTAATCAAACCAATAGCAGTGAAGATAAGCAAGAAGATAAGCAAGAAGATAAGCAAGAAGATAAGCAAGAAGATAAGCAAGAAGATAAGCAAGAAGGCAAGCAAGAAGGTAAGCAAGAAGGTAAACAAGAAGATAAACAGGAAGATAAAGGTGAAACAGTTGAAAATGCTGCGGGTAAGGATGGACAGAAAGCAGTGCCCGAAGCCCAAACAACAGTGGCACCTTTACCAACAGCAGAAAATGCTGCTAAAGAGGATGTAGTTATAAGTATCCGGCCTGGATATACGTCAGAGATTTTGGCAAAAAGGCTTTTTGAGGCCGGTCTTATTCAAGATGCAGATAGTTTTGTAAATCACCTTGTTTCAATGAACCTTGAAGGAGCTATTCAAGTAGGTGATTTCAGAATAAGAAAAGGAAGCGATTATAACACTATTGCAAGGGTAGTTACTATGACCGGTGGATAAGATTGAGGAGCTGATTTGCTGCTATTAATGGATTAATAACTGCTGTGGCAAACAGTTGAAAGAGAACATCTCAAAAAGTCTAAAAACAGACTTTTGAGATGTTTTGTTATGTTAAGGAAATTTGTTTCTTTAGGCGCATTTAATGGACTATGGCTAATATTAGTTACTATCAAAGGTGATTCTGGTTATTCCGTGTCTTTTGAATGGGAAATATTTGAAGCTAGAGGTAGGCTGATGCTATACTATAACCACATGTTATAATGACAAAGGAGAGAGAAGATGAGAGCAAAATTACCAATACTGATAGTTATGATACTTTTACTTTCCGGCTGTAGCATTGCTCAGGCGGAGATTAACCATAAGATTGAAGTACGCTCGTATTCAGAGCAATTAATAGAGGTTGAGCAAACCGATAATTTGGATATATCATGTGATTCAAGCAACATAGAGGTATACGTCTGGAACAGGGATGCCATAAAATTTGAGATAACCAGAAGGATTAGAGGAGCATATAAAAAGGAAATACTTCTAGAAAAGCTGGAAGATTTTTATATAGATATAAATAATGATAATGATTCTGTAAGTTTAAAAACTAATTATACGGGAAGCCGAAAAAAATCACTGGAAACAAGCGTTGATTTAAAGGTATACATCCCAAGAAAAATAGAGAGTATGAACCATAAGATTGATTATGGGAGTATCAAGTTTTTTGACGACATACGGGGAGTTTTGAATGCGGATCTCGACAATGCAGACATAGAAATTAACAGGCTGGACGGGATATTGAATATTACCGGTAATGGTGGGGATGTAAAGGTTTCGGGTGGCAAAATGAGCGGTAGCTCCAGTATTTGCATACTTGATGGAAATATAAGCGTAAAAGCTGAATTTGACGAGACGGGAGAATATATTTTCAGTACGAGACGGGGATGTATTGAAGTTTGTGCTCCTTCAGATTCAAAGGTGGGTTTTGATACGGTGGGAAAATTGGAGGCAAATGAGTTTGGGGGTAAGGACAAGACATCAAAAGTTTGGATTAGTAGTGAGATAGGTAGTATTGCCGTAAGAAAATATTAACTAGGATTTTCCTCTTTTTTATGCTAAAATGGGATATAAGCTAAACAAAATCTATAGTAACCATTTAATAAGGTGGCATTTTTTAAATGCTTCTTTTGTTTTGGCGCTGTTATAGTTTGAGATTGCTCTCAGGAAAACTACTTGACGAAAGAGGAATGCACAAATGAAGAGGAATAAACTTATATTTTTTCTTGTCTTTTTTTTGGTATTGGGGACGATTGGAGCAGTGTGCGTTTTAAATAGCAATAAAGATTTACAAACTGTTGCTGTAGATAATGAAAATGACATACCAAGCGCTAATGTAGGCAACTCTGTATATACTCCACATCCGATTGGGAGTAGTATTGTTATTCAGCCTGAAATAACACCTTCAAGCCAACCTGCAGCAAAAAGTATTAAAATTGTCGCAGTAGGGGATATTTTACTGGGAAGGGGTGTTGAGTCCAGACTAAAAAAGGACAATAAAGATTATATTTATCCTTTTGCCGAAGTGGCCGGAATCTTAAAACAAGGAGATGTTGTATTTGCCAATCTTGAAGAACCTATAACTGCAAGGACACATTCCCTTACAGGTATCAAGCAGGGTGGGAAATACGTACTGAAGAATGAAGTGGATGCTATCAAGGGACTTGAGTATGCAGGATTTAATCTTTTCAGTCTTGCAAATAACCATATACTTGATTATTACGAAGAGGGATTATACGATACCCAGGCGATTTTAAAGGAACATGGAATGGCCTACAGCGGAGCCGGTAAAAATATTGAGGAAGCAAAGAAGCCTGCAATTATCGAAAAAAACGGTATTAAAGTGGGTCTTCTTTCCTATACGGATATGGCGGAGGTTACTTATAAAGGCAATCCGCCGCTTATGTTTATAGCAGGTGAGAACAAGGCGGGAGTTGCAAAAAGACCATTAAAGTTTGATGACACAATAAAGAGTGAAATTGAAGAATTGCGTAAGGAAGTAGATATTTTGATGGTTTCTCTTCACTGGGGTTTTGAAGAGAGTTTTGAGATTTGGGACAGTCAGGTGGAATTTGCACATAATCTTATGGATAATGGAGTGGATGTGATATTGGGCCATCATGCACATCAATTTCAAGGAATAGAAATATATAAAGGTAAACCGATTTTTTATAGCTTGGGGAATTTTATATTTGACCAGAATGATCCTGAAAACCAGGAAGCTTTTATTATGAATATGGAATTTGTTGATAATAAATTGGTAAGTATGGAAGGAATTCCGGTCAGAACTATTGAAAAAACTCAGGTTGTACCTCAAAAAGGTGAAAGTGCAAAGAATATTCTGGGCAGGGAATTGACTTTGTGTAAAGAATTGAACACAAAATGCGAAATAAAGGAAGACAAGCTTATCTTCGATCTGGGTTCTGTCACAAGATAGGTTGTAAATAAAGTAAGGCTTTTATTGATAAAGGTAATCAGGTGATTATTTTGATTTAATGCCTTGCTTTTTTTTACCCTCTATTGAGCTGAAAATGCTTAAATCCAGCTTGTCAAAGGTTCTTGAAAATATTTTTGCGGTATACTTTGCATCTGCAAGAGCTCTGTGCAAGTTTTCACCAACTTCAATTTCAAGCACGTTAATGGCGTTCTCAAGGCTATACCTTTGGCCGGCGGGTACTTCATAAATTGATGATACCTGTTTTTGAAGATCAATATTTTTTTTGAGCCAACTGGTGGTAATTTTGTTGCTTTTGCAGTTGAGGAGCAAATGGTGTATATCATCATGTCCCCAGCTGATCAATATGAAATCGTCTCCAATCCACTTTCTGAATTCCGAGATAATATCCTTGAAACTTCCGGCATTATTGACATCATCCTGAGTGATTTTGGTTTTCCTTTTTACAACAGGAAAAAGTTTCTTAAAATACTGTGGTTTAATGAAAGCCTGAAAAGTATCAACTTCATTTAAATCGCTATCAAGCTTTACAGCACCTATTTCAATAATTTCATTTGGAAGCTTGCTCTTAAAAGGTTTACTGTTTAGTTCAAGGTCGTATATTATATAATTCATCATTCTCTCTTCTTTCTGTGTATTAGATATTCTATGGACTTTTTCCTGTTTTCATACAAATAAAAAGTAATAATCAAACTATATCATATCGCAGCGCATGCTGCAATCAAAGAAGTAAGTTTGGGGGTATTTATTATACGTGAAGAAAATATGTACCCAGTAAGTTACACGCACTATTAGGCTAATGCATAAATAAGGGATTGAGATAAAATTTCCTTAACCACTGTGTTTGAAGTCAGATTTTTGTAATCTGTACTTTAATCTATGGTTAAATGCCATTTTACACAATCCCTTTTTATTTTGATTAATTTTTTAAAGGTTAAAATACAAAACCTTGTTTAAAAGTTTGTTTTGTCAGGTTTAGAAAACTTATTTGCAGCATACATCAACAGTTTAGTGATTGCAAAGAAGATAATCAGTACGGTAAAGACACCTGCAAGTCCGATACCTGATATTGTCAGTCCGTTATTTATATTTTCCCAATACATATTACTTCACCTCATTTAAAAAAATGTTGGTACCAAAGCCAGCAGCATTCCACCTGCCACAACAGAGCCAAGCTGACCGGATACATTTGCACTTATAGACTGCATGATTATAAAGTTGGTTGGATCTTCTTTAGTTGCCATCTTCTGAATTACCCTTGCAGACATGGGGAATGCAGATATTCCTGCAGCGCCGACCATTGGATTAATCTTGTTCTTTAAGAACAAATTGAGGAATTTTGCAAAGAGTACTCCACCGGCAGTATCGAAAATAAAGGCAAAAAGACCTAAGCCAAGTATTGCTAAGGTATCCCATCTTAAGAACTTATCAGCTGTCATAGTGGAACCTATTATTACACCAAGGAGTATTGTAACAAGATTTGCCAGCTCATTTTGTGCTGCTTGTGACAATCTCTCTAAAACACCACATTCTCTTATCAGGTTTCCAAACATTAAAAGACCAATAAGTGAAACACTATCCGGTGCAACCATACCTGCAATTATTGTAATAGCTATAGGGAATATAATTTTTACTACTTTTGGAACGTTAACCTGTTTGTAATCCATTCTTATAAGTCTTTCTTTCTTTGTAGTGAGCGCCTTGATGACCGGAGGTTGTATAATCGGAACCAGGGACATATATGAATATGCAGCAACTGTAATTGCTCCTACGAGGGCAGGATTGTCTTTTATAAATTTACCGGCTACAAAAATAGCGGTCGGACCATCGGCGGCACCTATTATACCTATTGAAGCTGCAGCTCCTAAATCAAAACCTAATAGAAGAGCTATCATCATTGTGGCAAATATTCCGAACTGGGCGGCTGCGCCAAAAAACAACATGAACGGATTTTGCAACAATGGACCAAAATCAATCATTGCACCTACGGCAATAAAAATAAGTACAGGGAACAAATCATTGTGTATACCGTTATTATAAAGGAAAGTCAATACACCGTGAGTTTCATCAATTGCAGCAGAGAAAGGGATGTTTGCGAGTATTGCACCAAAGCCTATTGGTAAAAGAAGCGTTGGTTCATATTCTTTAGATATTGCAAGATAAATCAGGATTCCGGCAACAGCAAACATTATTAAGTTCCCTAAAGAAAAGTTGGTAATGCCTTTTAATAATTCTTGCACAAGAGAGGCCTCCTTTGTTTTATAAAGTTTTTCCTACTACAGTATATTTATTTTAGGCTTTTATTTCAAGTGTTTTGAGTATATTATATTAAATAATTATTATGTCATTCTTTCAATTAAAAAATTCAGATACCTATTTTTAGTTGAATAACAGTGATAAAATATTTTTTATGTTATGGAAAAAGATATTCGATAAGAATAGTATAATAGAGAAATGATTTTATGTTCCATTATTTATGGAGGTTTAGGTATGGCCAATGAAATTAAGGGAAAAGAATTGATTGATATATTGATAAATTTCAGCAAAGAAGAAATATCCGAGATTTTGGAGGATGTTCACCCGGAAGATCTTCTTGATGCCATAAGGCAGTATGATGATGACAGGGCACTGCTATTTGGAAAGCTGCCCGAGAATATGCTGGCATCAATTATTGACCAGGCTCAAGATGATGAAAAGGCAGAACTTCTTGAGCAGTTTCCTGATCCGCTAAAGGCAAAGGTAATAAGTGAGATGTCTTCAGATGAGCTTGTTGACTTGCTCGGAACGGTTACACCTGAGGAGGCTGACGAACTGCTTGTAAGAATTGACGACGATGAAGCCAGAATGGTCAAGCAGCTATTAAGCTACGATCCCCATACAGCCGGCGGTATAATGGCAACCGAGTTTATCGCAATAAAAGAAAATATGACAATAGGCGAGACCTTGAAATATTTGCAGGAAAAAGCTCCTCAAGCGGAGACTGCTTATTATGTGTACGTTCTGGATGAGGATGGTAAGCTTAAGGGTGTTGTTTCATTGAGAGACATAGTAATAAGCAATTTTGATGTGGTTGTTTCCCAGATAGTTAATGAAAATGTAATAAGTGTTACTGTTGACAAGGATCAGGAAGAAGTAGGACATATATTTGAAAAGTATGGGTTTCTTACAATTCCTGTTGTTGATGAAACTGAAAAAATGATTGGGATAATTACAGTTGACGATATAATCAAAATTGTAAGGGATGAGGATACAGAGGATATATACAGATTGGCGGGTATAAGCGAAGGTGAAAAGATTCAGGGCGATATAGCAGATTCGGTCAAAAGGCGTTTGCCATGGCTTTTTGTAAATCTTTTTACTGCACTTCTCGCTTCAATTACAGTGAGCTTGTTTGAAGGCACAATTCAGCAAATTGTAGCTCTTGCATCGTTTATGCCTATAGTTGCAGGAATGGGCGGAAATACAGGTACACAAACCCTGACTATTATTGTACGTTCAATTGCTTTAGGTGAGCTTACTTACGAAAACGCAAAGAAGGTCTTCTTTAAGGAGCTTGGTGTTGGAATTATCACAGGAGTAGCTATTGGTCTTGCCGCAGCTTTTCTTGGGTTTATCAGTGAAACGAGCATAGTTTTTGGGTTGGTTTTAGGTACTGCAATGCTTCTTAATATGATTGTTGCAGCTTTTGCCGGATATTTTGTTCCGATAGCCTTAAAGAAGATAGGCGTAGATCCTGCTCTGGCTTCGTCTGTTTTTGTTACAACTGTTACCGACGTCCTTGGATTCACCTTTTTCTTAGGGCTAGCCAAGTTGTTTGCTGCCTATTTTTAGCACTTATTTGTGTTGTATGAATATTATGTTGGTATATAAATCAGTGAATAAGGTATTGATTTTCTTAGATGCAGAGAATAAAGTGTGAGGGGTAAAATGATGAATAAGCCATTAATTATAGCTCACAGAGGAGCATCGGCATATGCACCGGAAAACACCTTGAGTGCATTTAAAAAGGCGGTTCAAATGGGTGCTGATGGAATTGAACTTGACGTACAGCTTTCAAAGGATGGTCACGTAGTTGTTATCCATGACACCCGGGTCAACAGAACCAGCAACGGGAATGGCAGGGTAAGGAGCTTAACCTTAAAGCAGCTTAAGTCATTGGACTTTGGAAGCTGGTTTTCCGATGAATTCAAAGATGAGACAATTTGCACATTGGAAGAGGTTTTTGACTACTTAAAAGATTGGAAGGGCTTGATCAATGTTGAGATTAAAAGGGAATGGTTTCAATTTACTAAAATCGAGAAAAAAGTTGCAGAGCTTATAGCAAAATTTGATAGGCAGAACAATACCATTGTGTCATCATTTAGTACTTATAGCCTGATAATGATGAAAATTATCAATAAAGATATAAAGACAGGTATTTTATATGCCACGTCTTCAAGAAATTCCGTAACCTACGCCAGGATTATAAGGGTAAATGCAATTCACCCATGGTATCAGAATGTGTCATTAGATTTAATGAATTCTGCAAATGAAAATAATATAAAAATTAATACTTATACGGTTGACAATCCGGATTCAATTAAAAAATTGGCAGTTATAGGTGTTGGGGGAATCATTACCAATGTTCCGGATGTAGCACTAAAAGTATTAAGCAAAGTATAAATATAGAGCTCATAATGATCTTAACTCCGGCTGATAAAAATCTCTGACAATCTTATGACAATCTCTCGACAGCCATAAAACTTTACAAGACCAATATCAACCTTTGCTCGACTATCAGGAATCTCTTAGAAACCTGCTACAATCTTTCGACTGCAACAAATCTCCAGCGTTATAAATACTTCACAGGGACTACCACAACAGCAGGTAGGCTAATGTCAGTAAAAATAATGCCTGCGAAACCCCAGATAATCTTAGCTCGAATATCATATACCCCTTTCGACCATACTGCAATAACCTATGCTACTACAATATAGCCTTTCAGAACACATAATACTCTTCCCTCCGGCAAATAACAAGCCTTAGCGCAAACTAACATGCGAAACCTGATATTAACCTTTGGCCGACTATTATAAAGCCGACGCTGACCTTATAATAATCTTGGCTCGACCATCATGAACCCTACGCTATTATTATGAACCGAAATAAAAATTAAATTCATGGGAATGATTGGAAAAAATTGCTTTTTGCGCTGAGAGTTTGATCGTGATATGTGGCTTGAAATAGGATGGAAGATAAGGATATCTTTTGGATAAATAAAAAACCGATGGAATCATGTAATCCCATCGGTTTTTGTTGGTGCGCCATCGGGGACTCGAACCCAGGGCCCACTGATTAAGAGTCAGTTGCTCTACCAACTGAGCTAATAGCGCATGTGTCTTCCGAACACTTATTTATTATAAGAGCTAATCTCATTATTGTCAACACTAAATTTTATTTTTTTATAATAAAAATCCCGTCTTTAGAAGTTCGCACCATAAAACTTTAGTAGCAATTTTATAATTAATTCCTTACATGAGCCTAAAAATAAGGCTTTTTTTATTTTGCAAAACACTTGCATAATTTTTTATTATG
>Ga0116193_1000085_pt1 | contig 88002 bp, 68 predicted proteins | sample AD_UKC115_MetaG_FD_89892 | JGI IMG/M metagenome (GOLD analysis project Ga0116193, IMG submission 89892) | Active sludge microbial communities of municipal wastewater-treating anaerobic digesters from Hong Kong - AD_UKC115_MetaG | ecosystem: Engineered > Bioreactor > Anaerobic > Digestate...
AAACCTTTAGAACAAGATAAACCTTTAGAACAAGATAAACCTTTAGAACAAGATAAACCTTTAGAACAAGATAAACCTTTAGAACAAGATAAACCTTTAGAACAAGATAAACCTTTAGAACAATCAAACTATAATGTGATGAATATAATATATAAACATAAATATCATATTAACAAACCCAATATACTTGTAATAACTCCAAAAGAATTATTAGAAGCTAATTTTATAATATCTTTTAAATAAAAAATGAAAATAATATTTTATAACTAATCCAATATTATAGTTATATATTAATAACTATGGAAGCCAAAACCGAAAACCCCGTATTTAACAAAATGTTCGCTGTTCGTAGGACAGATTCTGTATCCGACTACGATCCTGATGGTAGTGTAATTAATATTTTACCAAATGTACCTGTTCAAAAGCATGAATTTATGATCAAAAGAACTAATGCTATTGATGAAAAAAAACTAAAAAAAAAGAGCAAAGTAAGAAAAGTGTTGGAAAAATTAAATTTAACTAGATAATTATTTACAATAGTTATTTATTTTATTTATAATAATATCAATTACTAATGGTTCAAATATTTTTTTATCAATATCACATATTTTTATATTATGGTTAAAATTTTTTAATACATAATAACCGACATTATCATTATTTAATAAATATGTAGAATCAGAAAAATAATTTACGTCATTAAAACATTTTTTAAATAAATAAATATTATACATAATATATTTTTTTTTTATTTTATCGAAACAATTATCAAACTTTTTTTTAATTTTATCAAAATCAGAAAAATAATTGTTAATGTTATGATACATTCGTAATTCAGTATGACAAGTATAATTATGTAAATATTGACCTAAAATTATTGGCATATTTAATATATTTACAGGCAAATTTATATGGTATTTAATAGATATTGGACTAAAAACTGGAACATTTATATTTTTTTCTATTTCATTTTCTATTTCATTTTCTATTTCATTTTCTATTTCATTATTATTATTGTCATTATTATTTATTTTAATTATTTTATCGTAAATTGTGAAATTATTACCTTTATATTGTGTCATTATTCCATTACTTATTTGATCTAAATATATAACACCATCATATCTTAGCAAATTGCCCATATTAAATATGATTTCTAATGTAAATTTAGCAAATTTTATTGTTGACCAATCAAATATTATTATATTAAAAAAATTATTTGTTAAATTTTTCCATGTTATAATGTCATTCATATCCATATTGTATATTTTTCTAATATTATTGTCTTTTAATATACTTTTATTATCTAAAGTCAAAAAATAATAATTTGCATTATTTGGCATTAAATGTTTTATCCTGTCTAGATCTGATACTTTATCTGCGCCAATAAATAATACATTGAAATCAAAATTTATTTTCTTATCAATATTTTCAATTTTTTTATTCAATATTTTTAATATTTCATTTTGATTATTATTTTGATTATTATTTTCAAATATTCTGTAATAAAAACGCAACAAAGCTAATTTATTACGTTCATTATGAGGTTTGTTATAATAATTGTTTCTTAATAAGATCATTTGTTTTTTATCAATAGGATTTAATTTTTTAATGTCAAGATACTGACCTGTATTATATATCAAGTCATTACTGGTAAAATTCATATATATATATATACAAAACATAATAACCATAATAAAGTTGAAAAAAAAATGAAGTTTAAAACCTATCGTGCGTTTACATATATATAATTTAAATATAACATATAAATATAAACAAATGGCAACCGGAGATTATGATCAAACTATTACTGAAGTTCAAACCATGGTAAACAAATTTACCGAAGATTATAAAAAGTTTTGCAATGGGACTAAGAAATATTCTGTATCATCTAGAGAGGATTTATTAGAATTGCAAAAATTTTGTAAAGCTAAAAGATTAGATATTCAAAATAGAGTAAAAGAAATGCCCGTAAATCATAAAAATAAAAAATCTGATGATGAAGCTGAAGTAGTTAAAGTATCTGAAGTTGTTGAAGAAAAATCACCAAAAAAAAATACAAAGGCAACTAAAGAAGTTAAAGTAAAGGAAGAACCAAAAGAAGAACCTAAAGCTGCCCCTAAAAATGTTAAAAGAAATGCCAAAAAAGAGGAAGCAAAGGAAGAAGTTAAAGAGGAAGTAAAAGAAGAAGTAAAAGAAACAAAACCAAAAGCTAAACCTAGAGCAACTAAACCAAAAGCTTAAATTAATAACAACTAACAAGTCATTAACAAGTCATTAATAAAAATTAACTAGTCAAATAATAATTTTTTTTTTAATATTTTTTTATATAATGTTAGCAAATGAACAATTAAAAATAGTAAATTATGATATTAATACTAATTCAAAAATAATAGCTGGCGCTGGATCAGGAAAAACAACAACAATTTTACACAAAGTAAAATATTTATTAGAACAAGGAATAAAACCGTATAATATTTTATTATTAACATTTAATGTTAGTGCATGTCAAAATATGAAAGATAAATTAAAATTATTATGTATAAACGATTATAATAAAGTTATTATTAAAACTGTAGATAGTTTTGCATGTTCTTATTATTATAAATTTTTTAAAAAAGATTACATTGTTGCAATTAGTGAATATAGTATAGAATTATTAAATTATTTGAGAACAAAGGATGGATTTAAAATTTTAAAAAAACACAAATATATATTTTTTGATGAATTCCAAGATATTAACAAAATACAATATGACATTTTAATGGAATTTTATAAACATGGATCAATATTAACCGTAATAGGAGATGATAACCAAAATATATATAAATTTAGAGGATCGTCATCAAATTTTATAATAAATATAGACAAATTAAAGATTAGTAAATTTAATTTGAATGTAAATTATCGTTCAACTATAGATATTATTAATTTTGCCAATATGTTATTAACACATAATAAGAATAATAATATATCTGAGAACTTGATGGTTGCATCAAATAATAATAATTATAAGTTACCGCAAGTTATATATAATAAAAATTATGATGATTGTTTGTTAAAAATTAAAAATTTAATTGATTCGGGGGAAAAAGATATTGCTGTATTAGCAAGATTAAATAATCAAATTAAAAATTTCGAAGTGGAATTAGAAAATTCAAAAATTAATTATAAAACTATTACTGACATTAAAAATATAAAACAATCAAATGTTACATTATCAACAATGCATAAATCAAAAGGTCTAGAATGGAATATAGTATTTATTATTGATTATGATGAAGAAATAATAAATTTAGGTAATCAAGATGAAGAATTAAAATTATTTTATGTTGCTATTACAAGAGCAAAGAAAGAATTATATATTTATTACACTAAGACGTTGAGCAAATTTATATTGCCTATTCCGCAAATTTATTATAATTTAATAGGTAATAATGAAAATAATAATCAAAATAATAATACTTTTTTTAATTATTCGATAATGTTATCAAAAATTATAAAAAAAATTCGTGATAAACATATAATTCATATAAGGGAAAAACAATTAATACCTGGATTACAAATGTTAAAATGTAAATTATATGACGAAGTTATCTATCCCGATATTAACGACAAAGAGTTTTATAATACTTTCATTTCTTTATTTATTAAAAGATCATTAAATCAAAAACAGTACTCACATTCCTATACTTTGGCTTTACTAAATCCTTGTATATTAGATGATAAAGATTTCATTATCTATCGTAAATATTATAATTTTTTTAAACAAAATCTTCACGAGTTTAATATAAAAAATCCATCCATTATGAATATTGATTTATTATTAAAACCATTAAAAACTACTAAAAAAATGTTAATACCAATTTTAAACAAAGATGACAAAAAAATATTAGTAAACATACTTTCGAAATTAAAAACAATACAAAAAATTACAAAATTATTTATTACTTTAATTATCATAACTAATAATAATAATTTAGATAATAGATTAAAAGAAGAAAATATTTTAATTGATATTAAAAATTCTTATCAAAATTATAAAAATATTAATCTGAAAGCTAATAAAATCATTAATGATATTTATAATATAGCTTTAGCAACTATGATATATGATGGACATCGTAAGTATATATATTCTAATAAATATAACGAATTTTATGTGAATTTAAAACTAGTGTATAAAAAAATTATTATATTTAAAAATTATTTCGATAAATTAGATATTGAAACAGACAAATATTTTTATGTTAATAATATATTAAGTAATATTGATATTTATAACAAATCGTATTCCGAGTTAATCATTATTAAATTTAATAATAATATTGACTTTTTTGATGTTTTACAACTATATGTAAATGCTATTATTGAAAAAAAAATTAAAAACATTAGTATTTTTTTACCATATGAAGGAACTTTTTGTACTACCGAAATAAAATATACAAATCAAGGAATTATTGATTTTTTGAATTCAATTAATGTATAATATTATTATCATTATTAGTAGTAAAACAGTTAATTATCGATAGTAGCATAGTTTGTGTTAATTGGTATCGCTTCGAGTTCAAAAGTTAATTTATGACCCATGAATGTAACATTAGATTCATCTAAAAAGTGTCTTAGTAAATGTATTATCATTGTAATAACATTCATATATAATTGTCTTTCTACAAAATCAGGAAAATATTTAATATTGATTGATTCATCATTTAGTAAATCATTGACAATACGTTCAATTTGTATAGTAGTTGCGTTAGGCGTTGCGTTAGTTGTGTCTGGAGTTTGATTTTCTTTTATATCTTGTTTTTTGAAAAAATAGCCTAAATTTAATCCTTTCTTTTTATGTAAATCATTTAATACTTTTATTTGTTTTTCTAATTCTTCTATGTATACATTTGCATCATGAACTTTATTTTTGTATTTTATTATTTTATCTGGTTTTGATAACATACCTACAAGTTCGCTTTGCTTAGCTATTTTATTTGTTAATTCTAAATTTTCGTTTTCTAATTTAATTACTACATGTTCTAAATTTACGATTCTATTACCCAAATTAGAAATATAATCTAATAATTCCTTATTATCCGTATCATTATTTATGTTTTTGCATGGTTTAGATTTTATTAATCCCATTATATTATTATAATATATATTTTTTATTTGTAAAAATTACTCATAATATATTTTCAACGCGAACAAAAGAAGAAATTGGAACAGAATCATAAGGAGGCATATTCATAGTCGCTGGATAATACATACCTAAACATTGATTATTCAAACATTTATTTACATCATTACACATACCATTAGAATTTTGACATAATGTATATGGTTTGCTGAAAGGGTCGATTTGCTTACTTAAATTTTGAGAACATGAACTTCTAGGATAATTTTCAGTTAGTATATCTTTTATTTTTTCTAATTCTAGTTTAACACCTAATTTAATATTTTCTAATTCCAATTTTTTATTTTCTATTTTTAAATTTTCTAATGATAAATCTGTTTGTAGTAATTCATTATTCTGATCGGTATTTTGGTAATATTGTTGTTGTTGTTGATTATAGTTTTGTTGTTGTTGTTGATTATGGTTTGGTTGTTGTCTATATAAAGCTAATGTATTGGAATTTGGAGGAGTTGTGCTATAATTATCTTGTTTTTGGTCTTGATCTTGATCTGTATAATAATATTTAATAATAGTATAAGAACATGCTAAAATTGATATTATAGAACATACTAAATATATAATAAATAGTATGGAAAAGATTATTAAGATTTTTGAAGTTGAAAACATTATATATTAATAATAAATATAATATTTTATTATATTATATAAATGCCGAAAGATAAAAAAGTAAATAAATTAATGACCCGTTATTGGTTATCGAGACAATATGTTCATACTAAATGGAAAACATTTGAACACAATGGAGTATTATTTCCGCCATTATATAAACCTCATAAAGTCCCGATAATATATAATAATCAAAGAATTATTTTACCGCCTTTAGCAGAAGAATATGCAACATTATTTGCAAAATATAAAGAACATGAATATTTTAATAATAAAGTATTTAGAAAAAATTTTTGGAATGATTGGTCTAAAGTATTGAAAGATACACCAATTAAATCTTTAGATGATTGTGATTTTAGTTTAATATATAATTATTTATTAGAACAAAAAGAACAAAAAAAAATTATAAATCCAGAAGAGAAAAAAGCCAAGGAAGAAGACGAAAAAAAATATAAAGTTGCATATGTCGACGGCAAGGAACAAGAAGTAGGCAATTTTAGGATAGAACCGCCAAGTATTTTTATTGGTAGAGGTTGTCATCCAAAATTAGGAAGTATTAAAAAACGAATTATGCCTGAGGATATTACTATAAATATTGGCAAAAATGCTAAAATTCCTGTTCCGCCTTACGGTAAATGGAAAAATGTAATTCATGATAATAATGTAAGATGGTTAGCATCATGGTTAGATACAATTAATGATAAAACTAAATATGTATTTTTAGGTTCTAGATCAGATTGGAAAGCTGAAAGTGATAAAAATAAATTTGATTTTGCTCGCAAATTAAAAAAAAATATTAAACGGATAAGAGAAAATAATGATATAAATATGTCTAGTCCGGAAGAAAAAATAAGACAAATTGCTGTAGCATTATATTTTATTGATAAATTGGCTTTAAGGGTAGGTAATGAAAAAGGGGAAGACGAAGCTGATACAGTAGGTGTTACTTCTTTAAGATGTGAACATATACATTTATTAGAAAATAACACAGTGAAATTAGATTTTTTAGGCAAAGATTCAATAAGATATACTAATAAACTTCAGGTAACTGAATTGGTATATAAAAATATCAAAGGATTTTTAAATAATAAAACAAAAAATGATGATTTATTTGACAGAATAAATTCAAATGACCTAAACAAATATTTAAATGATTTTTTAGATGGTTTAACGGCTAAAGTATTTAGGACTTATAATGCATCACATTTATTACAAAAAGAATTAAATAAAATAACTAAAAAATATAATGATATTCCAGATATAGATAAAACAAATAAATTATACGATGGTTTTAATAAAGCTAATGCGGCTGTAGCTTTGTTATGTAATCATCAAAAAAAAGTATCAAAAACATTCAACGAACAAATAAATAAAATTACACAAATGATTAATAAAAATAGGAAAGAAATTAAAAAAATACAAGCTAGTAGTGAAGAATTAACACAAGCAAAAAAAGAAAGGATAAAAAAATTACAAAAAAAAATACTTGAATTAAAAGCAAAAAAAAATCTTAAAATAGATTTAAAAGGCGTTTCTTTAGATACTAGTAAAACAAATTATTTAGACCCTAGAATTACGATCGCATTTGCTAAAAAACATAACTTGTCTTTAGATAAATTATTTAGCAAAAAATTACAAGATAAATTTTTTTGGGCGATGGATGTTTCTGCGGATTTCAAGTTTTAAAGTTAAAATTTATAAAATTATTTTTTTGATGCAATGTATTTATTTTTATACTTTAAATATTTATATTTATTTAAATTTCCTCCTTCCAGACTATATTTTTCATCATATTTGCCATGGACTTTTAACCAATTATATAATTTAGTAAAACAATCTAATATATCCTTTATTCCTTCAATAAAATAATTAATAAATTTTTTATATTCTTGATCATTATTATAATTTTTATTCAATAAAATTATATTGTAACATAATACATTAAAAATATCAACACCAAAACTGCAAGTTTTTAACTTATTTTGCGATATATTTTTGAGAGAACTAAAAACATTTATCAATAACTGCATTTTTTCTTTTATATTTTTTCTTAATTTTAATATCAATATCATGTATACTACAATTAATCTATTTATTCTTTTTTCGTATTTTTGAATATTCCATGGTAAAAATTGTTGTTGAAATAACATAGTTTCTAAATCAGTTTTTTCACCTACAATTGTTTCACATAATATATTTAATGTCATATTTATATTATTTGTAATTAATCCATATTTTGCCAAATCTGTATCATTATGTTCATTTAAATATATTGATCTAGTATCTTCACGATGACTAATTGATACATCTATTAATTCACCATTTAAATTAAATTTTATTTTATCTCCTGTTGATGTAGTAAATAAAGCAAGGAAATTTAATTTAAGTCTAGCCAAATTGAAACGTGTTCTATACATTATATTGTTATTATTTAATGCTGTGTTATCAATTGTATCATTTATACTAGCAAAACATGTATTACATTGATCTTTAAAATTATATATATATCTTGTGTTATTGTTATTATGTATATAAAAGTCGCAAATTTTACTAGTAAAAGTGTCAGGACTTATATTATTATCGTCATTATCGTAAAGATATTCATCTAATAATACTGCATCATTATCTGACACAACTAAATCATCAAATACGATACAATCAAATTTACCATTATGATATTTTTCGTTAATAGTATCTGACGAACAAAGATCATTTAATTCACCTAAAAGTTGCATTAAGTAACAATATTTTAAATTATAACTATAATCATAATAATCTAATTCTTTAACTATATCAGTATTTCTTATGTTACGTAAAATATGAAATACTATATTAGTAATATCTTTATAAATATTCTCCCAATTTGGTAAGGAATGATCTATTATGATTGAATAATCTATATCAGATTTTTTAAAATATTGAGAATATTTTATATTCATATTCTCGAAACATGACTCAGGGTATTCTTTAATAAAATTTTTATAAATATTTCTTAATATATTACCTCCTTTATAAAATAATTTAATAGAATTATTAGGTAAATTATTTATACTACAGTAATAGTTTATGCCGTTATTTATATTTTCATAAACTATATATAAAAATCTATTAAAAGTATTTTCTTCCTTTATAAAATGCTTTGTTATAAAATTTGTTAATACATCTTTAAAAGTTTTTTTAATATCATCGTTAGATATATTTTTAAATTCTATAGAATCTGCCAAATTTATTTGATATATATTATTATTTTGATATGTAGGAAATAATTGACCATTATTTATTCTATATTTATTTAATGGTAATTTAATTGTATTACATGAAATGCATTTTGGTAGTTTATATGAAAAGTTATTTTTTTTAGCAATATCATATTTTTCTAACGTTGTGATACATGAAGTTCCATCATTATTTAAATAATTTATATCTTTATAAATATATGTATCTAAATTTATATTACATAAAGATTTAAATTTTTCATCTGTATTACCAACACAACTTGAAATTATTATCGTGACCATCATATTTTCTTGATTATCATAATTTTCAAGTGATTTGATAGAATTAATTAAATCTCGTAAATTATTCATATTTGATCCATTTACAGAATGTATTCCGGATTGAGTATGAAAAGACCAATATGGACTATGTACTTTTAATGATAATTTTCTATTTAGTGAGGGTTTTATAATTATTGCTTCAGGATCTACAATTGAAATAAAATTATTAGCATCGTCTAGGTCGTGGAAATCAGTATTTTCAAAATATATTTTTAATTGTTCCGATGTTCTTACTGTATTTTTGTTATCACGTCTTATAATTTTTGCATTTAATGGTGCTTTATATATACCATCTCTAAAAACATGACCATTATCCGCTGAAAATGATATATTATTAATTTTATTTAGTTGTTTTTTAGAACATCCAATATTTCCTAATACATTAATAAATTTATCATCAATATTACCAGAATATACACATAATGATACCTTGTGATCGTCAAATTTTACAATGTTATTAATTATGTCTAAATTATCTACTAAACTAAAATTATTTTCATTTAATGTATATAATAATTTATATAAGTAAAAATTATTAAAATACGCTGCTGGACACAAACTATATGTACATAGTTGAATTACACGAAAACCAGGAGGTAAAATAATATAATCGTCTTTTATACTATTACCATGCGCGCTTACTACATAAGAAACATGTTTACTCATTATATATATACATATATATAATGTTTTTATATATTATGAATTATTTATATTATAACAAATTTGCAAGTTTGTAATATTATGAATTATTTATAATATAATATATATATCATGAACTTTACCAAAGAACAAATAAAAAATCTAAAATCACCACCTCATTTAAATGAAATAGTTCCTGCATATGTTGTAGATGTATATGATGGCGATACATGTACAGTAATATATAATATTAACCAAGAACCATTTATGATTAATGTAAGATTAGCTGGTATTGATACACCCGAAAAACATGCTAAAAATGATTTAGAAAAAAAAGCTAGTTCTTTAATTGAAGATTATGTAAAAAAATTAATATTAAATAAAACTGTAAATTTAGAAATTATAGGTTGGGATAAATATGGCGGTAGAATTGTAGGTTATATTTATTGTGACGAGATTGATAATGAAAATAAATGTTTAAATACTTTATTATTAAATGAAAATTTAGCAAAATCATTTACTGGTAAAACAAAAAAAGATATTTGGATTAATGAAGAATTAGGAAATATTATCGATTATTTTAATAATAGTAAATAATAGTATAATGATTTTAAATAATAATTGAATATTTTTTTTATACATAATATAATATTAATATAATATTAATAAATATGGCAACACAAGGTCTTATTAATAATAATAATGATTGTTTTATTAATTCAAGTTTGCAATTATTATGTAGAATAGGCGATTTTTATAAACTAACCAAACATAATAATAATAAAGAAATTTTATTAACTAATAAAATAATATACAAATTATTTAATAATAAATCATTAAACCATAATGTTAATAAATTAAAAACTATCATGAAATTTAATAATGAGCAACACGATCCTTTTGATTTTTTGATAAAAATTTTAGATTTAGTAAATGATACTGAAATAATTGGGACATATATTAAAAAAAAATTTTATTCAATAGTTCCTAAAGAAAAATTAATAAATAATATTAAAAAACATAAATATTATTCTAGCAATCAAACACATTATAATATAATAGAAGTTTTTATAGAAAAAAATGATGATAGAGAATTACAAGATATTATACTTTGCCAAAGCGCGAAATATATTCTTAAAAATATTAATAATATTAAATTACGAGACATAGAATATAATAATAAACATACAAATAAAGCATATGAAGTTATTGATTATTATTTTAATAAATATGTCATAATTAGATTACAATTATTTACGTTTGATAGTAAAAAAAAAAAACATAGTATCATTTTAGCAACTGATAATAATATTGTTTTTAATGATAAAAATTATACTTTAAAATCAATTATATCACATATAGGTTCCAGTATAAATCATGGTCATTATATATGTTATAATTATGATAATGGCATATGGTATTGTTATAATGATGACCAAATTTACCGTAGTAACGATATTCAAGGCGATCCTTATATTTTATTGTATGTATTGGATAAATAATTTACAAATATTAATAAAATTATAATCATGAATTAAAAATTATGATTAAATATATTATTTAAAGTATTATTATTGATTAAATAACAATATTAATTGACGCTAATGATAGATTTTGTTAATATATCATATTTTATATAATGAGGAGTATTACAGATAATTTTACTATCTTGTGTTACCATTGATGAATTTATAAAATATGTCGTATTATTACTAGACCATGTATGTTTTGCGTAACCATATTTTTGATGTATATGACCAAATAAATGTGCTTTAGGTTGTGTTTGTTCTATATTTTTTAATAAAATTTTTGATCCAGCATAATCATCGCAAAATAAAAATGGAGGACTGTGTGTTATTAAAATATCTATATCAGATGGTATTTTATATTCAAATAAAATTGGTGAACTATTTTGTTTATAAGTGTTATTCCAATTATGAGCTAAATACCATGGATTACCATAAAATTTGATTCCACATAATTCGATATTTGTAAAGTTTAATACTATCGCATTCGTTAATAATTCATTGGCTTTAAGATAAGGATCAATACCATTATCATTAAAATAATCTAAATCATGATTACCTAGAACAACTACTTTATATTTAAAATTTAAATTTCCTAACCAATTGTTAAACATTTCATATTCATTAGGATGACCACCAATTGAAAAATCACCCGAATGTATTAATATATCACCACTTAAATCAGCATTATAAATACTATGAGTATCAGATATATGAACAATATTAATAATATTTTCAGGCTCAACAATTATTAAATTATTAATATTACCATCGTTATCTGTTATAATTGGTTTAGTAATGTCATACATCCATATATCATTTACAGTAAATTTATATTGATACGATCCGTAATTTATATCTAAGCTAGCAACAAATGATTTTTTTAAATAATCATAATGCATTACATATGGAGATACGAAATTATTGTATGAACAATATAACTTTACTATATTATTACGGGTTGAGTGTTTCCAAGAAAATTCTACAATAGTCATTTTTATTTTAATTATTATTTAATTATTATTTTAATTATTATTTTAATTATTATTTTAATTATTATTAAGAATAATGTAGTAATTTATAATTCATAATTTCAATTTTTTTATACCAATTCTACTATATTATTATTTCCATAAACATCAAATTCAATAACTTTATTTTCATGTTCTAAATTCCAAAAATCAAAATTATTATAATTATCTAATTCATCGCAAATTAAATATAAATTTTTTATATACATGTCATTTATGTTATCATAATTATAGATATCAAAATAAACTTTATTGTAATCAGTGCAATTATTTATTATATTAGAATTAATATTAAATAGTTTAAATAAACTTTCACATGTATTACTACGATTATGCTTAAATTTTTCGTAAATTTCTACATATTCTGCTATTTTTGATTCATAATATTTATACCAATTATTTTTATACATAAATAATCTATATTTTGAATCAATAAAATCATAATGATATACACCTAATAATTTTAAATGTAATTGAGGATTAAATATAACATATTCTACTATATTACGATTATTATGTTTCCTTAATAATTCAGGATAATCTATACCAATATAACCATCAAATGGCAATGCGTTATTTTCATTTAATATTTCGTATATTAGTGTAACTAATAAATCTTCTCTAACATCATTTTTTATTAGAAATTTTAATAAGTTTTTTTCGTCAAAATTTTTATTATTTATAATGGAAAGTAATATTTTGCAATGTTCTAGTTCTCTTTCTGTTATATTATTCATATTTGTTATTAAAAATTTTATATCTCGTGTTGATTTAAATATTAAATGTCTGCTCATATCAATATATGGATTATTACCAATATAATAATCTGCCGTAGTAGCATCTATTTTATGCATATGTATATTATTACTTTTAATATTATGATTATTTACAATATCATATGTTGAGGTAAACCATAATGTTTGCGACCATCCATAATACCACAATAATTCAGTCATGGATTTTTTGGCAAAATTAGTATCATTATTAAATACTTGATAAGGATTAGCAACACCTGTAATAAAATATGTATTTTTTGGTATAGTGATTATATTATTATTATACATTTCGTTTATTTTATTTATTATAATATTTTTATTATCAAGTATCAATTTCTTAAATTCTTCCAAATTTTTTGCTGGAAATATCGTTTTTGTTTTTAACAAATTATCTATTTTATATAAATGAGGATGATTTCTTTTATTATCACGATATTGTTCAAAAAATGGATGATTCATTAAACTATTCATTATATTTGTTTTTTTATCATTATAATTATTTACAAAATTATCCAAATCATAAACATATTTGTGTCCAATATTTTGTTCCCTTAAATTATTTGTGAGGGAATTTATAAATTTTTTGATACTGTTGTTAAAATTATTATTTGTGTCAAAACTATCGGTAACAATAGTTTTATTATGTAAATTAATAGAACATTTATAAAAATTCGATAAATATGCTGTATAACCATAACTACAACAATTATTACCTTGATTACTCCAATCAATTACAAATGTGTTAGTTTTATCGTATACATAATGTTGTTCAATATTATTGTTATAAAATAAATCATCTGAGATTAATATATCTTCTGTATTAATATCACTATAAAGCAATTTATAATGTTTGTAAAGTACATATAAAGAATATAATATTTGCATTAAAAAAGTATTTATCCAAACTTCCAAAGCACTATTATATTTCTCGAAAATAATGAATGTTTTTAAATTAGTTTTAACAAAGGTCGTTATTATTTCATATTTTTCTCCATTATTAATTATTTTTAATGGTTCAGGACATAGACGTTTTTCATAATAAATTATTAACATGCTAATTAAAATATGATACAATAATAAATTATTAATAATTATCGTTGAATTGTTTACCATTTTATATTCTATATTTTCTAATATATTTACATCAAACGTAAATATAGTATTTAATTTACCATTTATAAAACCATTATAACAATAATTACTAATATCATATTGCTTATCAATTGACATTTTGGTAAATAACATATTATTAATTATTTTTTTATTAATTATATTTTTATTATTTGTTTTATAAATTATTTTTAACATATTATGGAATAATTGCATAATATTATTAGGCAAAGGTGCCGATGTTAATATTGGTTTTATATTAGTTTCGTTCGTTTTACTTGTTAGTTGTGATATTAGTATATTTTCAAATAATACATTATACACAAATGTATTATCACAATAATATTTCATATTATTTTTTTTATTTTCTATGATAGATGCAATATAATTTTTATCATTTATTTGCGTTTCATCAATGTTAATACTTTCATAACCTAAAATATTATATTTTATTTGAGTTACAGTAAATAAACTATCAAAATATATTTGCGGAAACCTACCATTTTCTAAACGATAATATGATGAATTTACTTTTCTAAATGTTATGACAATCCTTAAATAATTTCCATTGTCTGGACATATAAATAATTGAGAGGCATATTTAAAATTATCATCATAACGCGATAATAATAATGAATTTGGTAAAATTTGTGTTAATAAATCTATTTTATCATAATTTGCTGTTATATAATAAAATTTACTACAAATGAATTTTTTATTAATTACCTTATAAAATGTAATACCATCATTTGCATATATTATATGTCGAATATTTACCATATTAGTTATAGTATCTAATGGTGGTTTTTCACTAGATGTATGAAAATGTATAACTTCAGGAATACTTCCCAATTCAATAGAATTATAAACGTAATTACCGGTTTTTAAATTAATATTGATCATATCTCTTAATATATCGTAGTTTTTTTTTGGATAATAAAAATGATGAGCCCTTAATTCTTTATTTTGGTTAATTATGACAAAATGATCTTTATGTACTGGATCATTAGTAAGTGTAATATAATAGTAAATATTAGGATTATAATCGCTTATATATTTAACACGTAATACTGGATTATAATTGTAACATGTTATATTTTTTACATTTATTGTACTATAATAATCATTATCAAACATGTTACTTAAATGATTTATTTCTCTATAATAATATATATTATTATTTTCATCATATTCAGTTACATATTTAGAATAATTATATTTATTAACATCATTATATGTATAAGTATTTTGTTTATAATATTTTAATATATATTGTATATTATTTAACCTTGGCAAATACATAAATTTCGTATAAAATTCTTTATGAAAATCATTTATTTTTGATTGATTAGACAAATTTTTTAAATCACTTAGTAAGGACATTATATACATATATTATATATTTTATTGTCGATCAAAACTATAAAATATATTATCTAATCAAGAAACAAAATGAAAACAAAAAAACAAATGAACAAAAATTTATAATTAAATCGTTTATAATTATTCTATTATACAAATGATATCTTTTTCTTTCACAATACATTCATAATCTAAATATTTATTAATATCATTCAAAAATCTTAAAGGTCTATTAAATGTGATAATTATTGTAGCATTATTTTTTAAAGAACATAATAAAGTTTTTTTTTCATAATATTTATTATTTTTATAATCAATATTAAATTTAACGTTATCAGTTTTTGTTAAAATAGTAATGTAATATTCTAATAATACTTTTTTTTGTGGAGGATACCTTAAATCATCATGAATAACATATTGATCACGATGGCCAAATGTTATTTCTTTAAAAGATCTTTCTATATAAGAATCAGGAACAAAATAATCATTCACAAAATGCAACATAATACTAGTATTATTTATCCTATAACCTATTAAATTTCCATCATAAGGTAAATAAATATTATTATCATATTGAAAACATATGATGTTATTATTTGATAAAATATTTTTAATTATTAAATTATTTTGGATATCATTTATATTACCTACTTTTTTTATATCATTACTCATATTACAAAAGCAAGGACTTGATACCGAATTATTACTATATGTATCGGGTATGATTTTAAATGTATTTTTATTAACTATATTTGTAATTTTGTCATTTTTATTAACTATATTTGTAATTTTATAATTTAAAAAACCTACATACTTATTATAAATCATTACTTTATTATCGCTGTTTATCATATTAATTTCAGTATTTTTCATGTTTAGTATATCATTCAAATATTGATTATCTGTATAATTATTAATAGTATATACTAATTTAATATACTTTTTTGATACATAATTTGGATATATGAAAAATATTTGGCTTAGGAAATTATTATCAGTTATTTTTTCTTGAACTTGATATAATAATGTATAATATGGATAATTACCATATTCTTTATCATATGGGTTTAAAATCCCGGTATATAACAAGCTATATAAATTTGTAGCAATACCATATAAATTAACATAATATAATTTATAAAGAATTTTGTTATTTAGAATGTTGTCTTTAATAGTTATAGTTTTTTTTAAATCAGTATTGATATTATAATATACTAATGTTTCTGTATTTTTTTCTATTAATACTAAAGCATATTTATCGTACTTATCTATATCATCAATTATTAATTTTTTTAAAATAATTTTCATTTAATTATATATTATATAAAGTTAAAATATATACATTTTAAAAAAAAATTAGCAAAATGGACGATAATATTTATACAAATCCAAAATATTGGGGCGAGCATTATTGGTTCGTCATGGAATGCATAGCATATAATTATCCTGATGAACCAAATGAAAATGATAAAACAAGGACCGAATTATTTTATAACAATTTACAATATTGGTTACCATGTAAAAAATGTGTTAAACATTATAAAGAAATTATAAAAGAAAACCCCGTTAGTGAAAAATTATGTTGTAATACATGTTTGCAAAAATGGGTAAAAGATATTAAACAAAAAATAAATTCAAAAACAGATATTAAAATAAATAAAAAAAATATTAAAATAAATGACAAAAAATTTAAAGTCAAAAATTTAAACATTTATCACAGCAAAACAACTAAGTAAAAATCACAAAAATATAAAAACATAATTATAATGTAAATAACAAAATTATAACAATAAAAATAACAAAATTATGACAATAAAAATAACAAAATTATGACAATAAAAATAACAAAATTATGACAATAAAAATAACAAAATTATGACAATAAAAATAACAAAATTATGACAATAAAAAATAAAAAATGAAAAAAATAATTATAAACATACTATCATATAATATATCATATAATATATCATAATAAATAATAAAAATGCAAGGGATAACTAAAATTAGTGATATTACAAAACAAGATGCAGAAAAAATTATTCAAGTTCAAGGTTGGATAGAAAAGCTACGAAAAGGTAAAAATACATATTTTATTGATTTAATAGATAGTTTTGATACAAGTAATTATTTACAATGTATCGTTCCAAAGGATTTAATACCAAGTTTTGAACAAGTAAATAGAACAGCATTTATAAAAATAGAAGGACAAATAAAAGAATTGCCAGCAAAATACAAAACAAATAAAGGTGTTGAATTACATATTACTAAATTATTACATCATAGTCATTCTAAATCTGATTTTGATAGTCTTGTTCCTGAAAATTCATATTCTATAAAATATCATACTTTATGTTTAAGACATAAAAATATTTATGTGTTATTAACTGATTTAGTATTAAAATCATTACAGATTACGTCAATGAAAATGGATTTAGTTGAAGTAAATGCGCCTTTATATGGAGGCACTAAATGTGAAGGAGGATCTGAATTATATGAAATGGATCATTTTGGACAAACAGCATATTTAACACAAAGTTCTCAAATGTATTTGGAAGCAATTGTTCCAGTAGTTAAAAAAGGTGTTTATTGTGATTTACCATCTTTTCGTAAAGAAAAATCTAGAACAAAAAGACATTTAACACAATTCAGACATTTTGAATTAGAAATGTTTGGTTTTTACACTTTTGATGATTTTCTACAATATTTAACTGTATTTATTAAAACTTTTTTTGAAACTTTATTTGATTTAGACAAAGATAATATTTTGAAAAAATTAAATAGAATTGATTTTATAAAAGAAATTATAAATAAAGAATTCTTATTTTTAAGACATGAAGAAGCCATTAATATGCTAAATGAACAAGGAATAACCAAATCAGATGGAACAAAATTTGATAAATATGATGATATACCTGAAGCTCAAGAACGTAAATTAATTGATCAATTAAATAGAATAGTATTTTTAACTCACTTTCCTATTATGACTAAAGCTTTTTATACAGCAACTGATCCTCAAGATAAAACTAGAGCTTTAGCCGTAGATATAGAATTTCCTCATGTAGGCGAAATATTTGGTTGTTCTTTACGCGAGCAAAAAAGAGATAGACTAGAAGAAAAATTTAAATTATTTACATTACGAGATTATGCGACTCAATTAATTGATCATTTAATTGAATATAATTTAGATACGTCATTATTAACAAAATTTATATTTGAACAAGATTGTCAAAGTTTAAAAGATGAAATTATTAAAAATATTAATATTTTAAAAGAAATAAAAAAAAATTTGGTCAAAGATTTAAATAAACAAGAATTAGTTAAAGATTTGGAATTTGATATTCCTGATTTAGATAAAATACCATATCAAGATTATGAATGGTATTTTCAATTACGAGATTATGGATTTTCTAATACTGGTGGTTTTGGTTTAGGAGTAGAACGTTTAGTTACTTGGTTAAGTGGTGGTGATATTATTGATGGAGAACATAATTATAGTATTCATTCTGTTACTACTTTTCCTAGAACTGTTGATAAATTATATCCTTAAATTAATAAATGAATAATTTTAATACTTTTTTTATAAAAAAAATGAAAAAAATATATTTTGATATATAAAACATTACTATATTTATTATTATACATATGAATAAAGCACAAACCAAAAAATTAGAAGCAAAAGCAAAAAGAGTTGCCAAAACTACAAAACCAATTAAAATAACAACAAAACCTGATAATTCAACAATCAAAACGACTAACAAAACTAATAAATCAACTACCAAACAAACCAAAAAAACTATTAATTTGGATTTGGAAAATATAAAAAATGATCCTAAATGGGCTTATAATGTGTCTATTGATAAATTAGTAAAAACATTGCGTTATTTTTCTGATGCATATTTTAATGATGTTCCATTAATATCTGACGAATTATATGATTCGTTATTAGCAATTTTAGAAAAACGAGATAGCAATAATCCATTTTTAAATGAAATAGGAGCAAAACCAACTAAAAATAAAGTTCATTTACCTTATCCTATGCCAAGTTTAAATAAAATAGTAATGGATGAAAAAAAATTAGATAATTGGTTATCAAAATATTCAGGACCATATGTTTTAAGTGATAAATTGGATGGTGTATCAGGTATGTTGTTTAAAGATGGTGATAATATAAATTTATACACTAGAGGTAATGGATTAATTGGAACTGATATTTCTTATTTAATAGAATATTTTTTTAATAAAAATACATTAAAAAATTTACCCGATAAAATTGCAATTAGAGGTGAAATTATAATGACTAAAAATAATTTTGCTATTTTACAAAAAAATATAACAACAAAAAATGATACGGAATATAAAAATTGTAGAAACACAATTTCATCACTAATTACATCAGATACTTTAAAACCTGAATTATTAAAAAAAACATCATTTGTAGCCTATTCTATAGTATATCCTATCTATAAAATGGAACAACAATTAAAATTACTAGAAACATATAAAATAAATCATGTAGATTGGAAAAAAGTAAAAGATATAGATATTAATGCATTAAAAGAATATTTAAATATTAGAAAAAGCGAATCACAATATGATATTGATGGCATAGTAATAGTTGATACTAGTGATACATATAATATACCAAATAAAAATCCTGATTATGCTTTTGCTTTTAAAAATAATGATATTTTAGAATCAGCAACAAGTATCGTTACTAAAATAGAATGGTCATATTCTAAAGATTCATATATTAAACCTACAGTTCATATCAAACCTGTAGAATTAGAATCAGCGACAGTTAGTAAAGCAACGGGCCATAATGCAAAATACATAGTTGATAATAAAATTGGTCCAGATGCAGAAATAGAAGTTATTAGAAGTGGATCAGTAATACCATATATTACTAAAACTATAAAAGGAACCAAAGCTCAATTACCAAATATACCGGAAAAGGATTATAAATGGACTAGTTCAGGTATCGATTTAAAATATATAGGTAATGATAAAATTATTTTAGATGAAATAGCAACTAAATTTAATACATTCTTTTTTGAAAGTATAGGCGTGAAATATTTAAGTGAAGGCATAATAAGTAAATTAGTAAGTTTAGGTTATGATACACAAATAAAAATAATTAATGCTAATAAAACAAATTTATATAATATTGACGGTTTTGGAACAACTTTAATAAATAAAATATATGCTAATATTGTTAAAGCATTAAATACAGTTCCATTAGAAACATTAATGGCAGCATCGGGTAAATTTGGCAGAGGATTAGGTAAAAAGAAAATTAAATTAATATTAAACAAATATCCTGATATTATATACAAAAAATGGTCTAAAGAAGAATATATTAATAATATAGTTAATATAAAAGGTTTCGATACTAAAACTGGTACAAGATTTTATAATGGTATTATTAAATTTAAAGAATTTTATGATGAATTAGATTTAACAACAAATATAAAATCAAGATTAGACAATATAAAAAAAGATGATACGAAAAAAGAACAAATATTTAAAGATCAAAATATTGTATTGACGAATACACGCGATAAAGATATTACTCAATTTATAGAAAATAGTGGAGGATCTATTAAAAGCACAGTATCAAAAAATACAAATCTAGTTATATATGGAAAACCTGATTCGTCAAGTTATAATAAAGCAAAAGAATTAAACATTAAATTAATGTCAGTTGAAGAATTTAAAAAAACATATTTTAAATAAAATAATATTGTTTTTAATAATTTTTAATAAATTAATATTGTTTTTAATAATTTTTAATAATTTTTAATAATTTTTAATAAATTGACATTGTTTTTTTAATATATAATCACTAAACTTTATCACATGTTTTTTATCATTTTTTGTTGTATTTGTTTTACTACAAGCACGACATGATAATTCAATATCTTTTTTTTTTGTTATTAAATTTGTCTCGGGTATTTTACATGTTGGACATAATACGAAATAATTAATAAATTCTTCGATTGCATTTTCAATATCATCTACTGTAATTTTTGAACTAGTATACCATACATTTTGTTTTTCAACAATATTAATGTTTAATTTATATTTTATAAAAGTTGCTAATGTTTCACTATTTCTTTCTATAGCGTTACTGATATTATTCAAATTAACTAGAACAGTTCTATATGATTCAGATTTTAATATTATTTTTTCTCTTTTATATCTATAAAAAGGATCATCGTTATTTGGTATATTTACTGACATTATAATAATTATTATTATATTATTATATATATTTAGTTGTTTTTTTTCATTTTTATTTTTAATGGAAATTTAAAAAAATATATATCTAATATTTCTTTTATATCTTGAGGTAAATTTTTTGTAGGTATTCCAATGCAATCTTTATTCTTCGGATATTCAAAATTATCTACTGATTTAGACTTTTTCGTAGTAGAACGAGAAATAAAAATATGTTTATTATGTGATTCTTTTTTATATGGAAATAAATATGAACATGCAAAAAATTTTATTAAGTGAATAAATATGGCTATCATGTTAAATGCCATATGAAATAATAATGCATTAAACAAACTAATAGTATTTAAATATTGACCTAATAGAAAAGTCATAATACATTGCGATAATGTTGATATATATCTAAATTTACCATTACGGGTATTATGTGATATATTAAATATATGACAAATACCAAATATAATTGATATTATTAATTTATAATTTGGTATATCACGTAATATTGTCATTAATAAAGATCTAAAAATAGCTTCTTCATAAATAGGAACCATAAATGCTGTAAATATAATTGTCGATAGAATTGCCGTAGAGTTAATGTCTTCATCTTTCGATGATTTTTTTGTTAATAATCCATGTAAAATTAGTAAAACATTATGAAATATTGCATATGTTATTAAAATTTGTAAAGTGTTATACATTTTATATTAAATATAGTATTATTTTATTAATATGATTATTTTTTTTCATTTTTTTATTTATATATGACTATTATATTATTTGATGTTGATGGGACATTAACTGAAAGTGGCAAGGTTCTAGATAAAAAAATGATCGATATCATAATTAAATTATATTATATGGGTTATATTTTAGGTGTAGTTGGTGGTGGAACATATAAAAAAATTAAAAAACAATTACGTATAGTATTACATTATTTTAAATATATATTTGCTGAATCAGGTTCTGTAATATATGTTGATTTAAGAAAAGTAAAGCAAAAAAATATATTAAAAAATTGTAACAAAAAAGTATTAAATAAATTAATAAAAAAATCATTATATTACATTTCGAAAATGCCAATAAAATATAGCGGCAACCAAATTGATTTGAGACATGGTATGATATATGTTTCTTGTCCAGGAATTCAAGCAACAAATAAAATTAGAAATTATTTTATTAAAAAAGATATCAAATTAAATTTAAGAAATAACTTGATCATTAATTTGAAAAAATATGATAAAGATGATGAATTTAATATAAATATAGGAGGTAGTGTTGGTATAAGTATTCAACCTAAAGGATGGAGCAAATTGGATGCGATGTATTATTTTCAAGAATTAAAAATAGAAGATGAAATATATTATTTTGGTGACAAATATGAACCTACAGGTAATGATTATCCTATAATAAATTATTTAGGTGATAAAGGTATAAAAGTTAATAATTATTTGGAAACAATTGATAAACTTGTTGATATATTCAAATTATAATTTATTTTGTTATAATATGTTGTTTTAGTTATAAAGGTTTTATTTTTTTTATTGTTATTATATATAATATAATAAATGGGAGGTTCAGAATCAAAAGCATCCAGTTCGCAAAAACAAAAAACTAGTGTTACTAATAAATCAAAGTTAAATGTAATGAATGAAAATATTAATAAAACTATAGTTAAAAGTATAATTAAAAATTCTCAAGAATGTGCAAATAAGAATAAACAGGCTCAAATAATTAAAATTGATAATGTAACAACAACAGGGGGAATAAATTTTGATTTTACACAAATGCAAGATTCAAACGTAAATTTTTCCTGTCTACAAAACGTAAACGTCCAAAGTTCCATAGTCACTGATATTACTAATAGTGTATTAGGTCAAATTAATAATACATATGATACCAATGTTTTGCAAAAATTTAATTCTACGCTTAAAGCTAATTCAAAAAATGGATTTTTACAGATGCCATTTAACAAGTCTAGTTCATCTACAGATAGTAAACAAGAATCTAAAGTAAAAATATCAAATGACATTAATAATAATTTAAAAAATATTGTAAAAAATTTGGTAAATGTATCATTTAATAGTGAAACAATCGCAACACTAGTTTCTAAAATATATCAATCACAAAAAATATTATTAGGTAATTTACAAACGGGTTCTGAAGGTGTTACTATTAATGCAAATCAAGAACAAACAGCTAAAATTGTATTAAAATCAGTCCAAGATTCAGGGGTAGCAAGTGAAGTAACTAGTAGATTAATGAATATTTTAGATGTTCAAGTTAAAAATGATGTTGGGTCTAGTTCCGATACTAGCCAAACTAGTTCTGGAACTAGTACGGCAGAAAATGACGGCCCATTGGAATCGTTAGGTAATTTATTGACAGCTCCTTTAGATGCTTTATTATCAGGTTTAGGTCTTGGTAGTATAGGTGGCGCAGGGGCATCAATAGTATATTGTAGTGTATCATGTTGTATATGTATTTGTTGTATTATTATTTTAATGTTTATATTTGGTTTGTTTGGTAAAAAATAAAAAAATTTGTAAGTTATTTAAAAAGTTAATAATATTATTTATTCATAATAAACATGATTTAATAATAATAATGTTGTTCTTTCTTCTATATTCATTTCTAATAAATATTCAATGTATTTATATAATTCAGGATATTTATTGTTTTTCTCGTAATAATCTTTTAATTTATCGGTATATAATTCCGTAAAATATTTTTTTTGTTCTTCATTTAATGATGTTAATATTTTGTCAATATTAGAAGCAATATTATCATTATCTAATTTTGGTTCATTATTATTTTCTAATTTTGGTTCAATATTATTATTTTCTAATTTTAGTTCAATATTATCATTTTCTAATTTTGGTTTAATATTATTATTTTCTAATTTTTCTAATTTTTCTAATTCTAATTCCATTTCTTTTATTAATGCTACAACTTTAAATTTGTGATTTAATTCTTGAACAGTATTTAAGGCCATTTCTTTCCATTTATCATCTAGTTCATATAACTTGTTAATATATATTTTTTGTAATTCATTGCTCTTTTCTATAATATCTTCACATTTTGTTATAATTACATGACTTTTATCTATATCATTTTCCAAAAATAACTTGTCAAATTTTTTAAAACATGTAATAATATTAAATTCGTTGATTACGTTATTCATATTTTTTTTGTGTTTATAATTTTTTATTTCATTTAATACATTTTTAAAATAAAATATTTCAGGATAATTTTCTTTTAATATTTTATAAACTGTATCATTATAATTTATCAAAGTAGATTCATTCGAATAATGAATGGAATTTTTGAACATGCATATCAATTCATCCAAATCATCCAATGTTTTAGGTTGCAGAATATCCTTGTCAATATTTTCTGTAGCAGATATTGTCATGTTATTAATATTAAAATTATCGTCAAGTTGATATAATATATATATTTTAGCTTTTGATTTACGCAAGATACAACTAGCTTTAAAATTATTTGTTTCTGAACATAAAATGTCTAATTTATGTAATCCAGGCATTTTGCCTAAACCTTCTACAAATTGGACGTAAAATTTATTTTTATCATTTATTTCATTTTTATCCATGTTGGCATTAATTTTTTTTAAAAGTTGAAAACAGTCGAAAACGCAATCATCTATCCAAAATAAACCATTTTGTTGAGCTTTTTTAATATTGAAACCATATCGATATGTATAATAAATACAACCATCTTCTTTAGTAATTATTAAATCGAACAATACTACGAAATTAAATGTAAATTTAATTTCGATTTCGTCTTCGTGGTTATCAAACCACAATTTTATATTATCACGAGGCATATTTGTAAATATATCAAAATTTTCCACGATTTTACATATTAATGAAAGAAAATCACTAACGGAAATAATTTGAGACCTTATTGAAACACAAGGCCCCTTATGATAATTCATATTACGTGTAATACATGTCTCAGTTTTAGTATCTTGAATAGCAAGATGGTAATCATAATAATCCGTAATAAAAAGGTGATATTTCAAATTATTAACGACGAAAGAATAACTAAATTTATGATCATTCAAAACCCCATACTGATCATAATCTTCTATTTTTAATTGGTAATCATATCTATATTTTAAAAACGTTTGTAATTCTGATACTAAATTTGTAACACGACGATCCAAACAAGCCATTATTTATATTTATATATATATATTATTTGTATAATATATCATAATATTCAAGCATACACGATGCCTTTTTAATTTCATTTTTTTTTCATAAAAAATGAAATTATTAAATTACTAAATTACGTTTTTGTTTTGTAATAATATAATGTCAATACTTTTTTATGACAAAATAGACAATACTTTATGTAAATTTAAAAAGAATAAACATAACACTTCTCTTCATGATAAAGATATAATAAATTATGGAGATCCAATAGTATTTGAATATAAGAAAATAAACATTAGAAGTAAATATTTTAATATGATTGGTTCAACTAACATAATGATAACCAACAATATAAAAACTATTCAGACTAAAGAAATTACTCAAGATTCAATAACATATTATGATAAAAATGTTTATCCAAAAGGTAGTTTTACGGATAAATATAGAACTTATTCTATTAATACATTTGATCCATCTGAATATGGCAATTCAATTTGTTATTACACGCCAGGATATAATTTAGGAACAATTATTATGGCTACTAAATTTTGGAAAATTGTTGACGATAATATTATAGATATGATTGGAAACCTGATAAAATTCATAACATCAAATACACCACAATTAGTTCCATATATTACTTTAATAGACGGCGTTGTAGATAATACAACTTCAATTTTGTCATTAATAAATGATAACAAACCTTTAATTGATACACATATTATAGAATTTAATCAGGATAATTTAGTAGCGGGTATTTATATATGTTTGCCTTTGTTATCAGTTAAAGAATTGCAAGATTTTATTAATGATTGGTATTTAGATACTAATAGTTATACTATTATTAAAAAAAATGATGAAAATTTAACTGAATATGATGATACTTATTTTATTTTAGAAGTATCCAAAAACAATAGAAATGATTTATTAGATTTTGATTTTTCAGCATCGTCAAATGAATTATTAGATAAATTACATAAAAATATTGATGTTTCTATTAAAGATTTTATACAAATCGCCAAAAATGCCAATGATACTGATTATATAAAACAAATAATAGAATTAATGAATAATACTATTGACAAAGCAAAAATTAAATATTTGTATAATCATTTAAGTAAAAATAATCAATCATGGATTTCCCAAATGTATCCTGATATAGTTACATATATTTAATTATAATTTTAATAACAAATAACAAATCAAATGACAAGAAAAACTAAACAAAATAATATCGATAAACAACAAAACACTAAAAACTAAGTGTTGAAAGAAGAAATTATAATTATAATTTTTTTACATATATCTAGTTATAATTTGCATTTGATTAAACCAATCTTTATCTGATACAAAATTATGACCGGATGTTTTAATAGATTTATAATTTTGGTAGTTATCTAATATTGATTTAATTTGTGTTAAATAATTATTTTTATCAATAGTTACACAATATTCATCTTTTTTATCATTAAAGAAGGAATTAATACCATCAACAGGATCAACAAATAATAATCCTCCGGAAGCTAATATTAAAATTACTCGTTCATTTAAATAAGATTTACCATTTGTAACATGTGTACATATATTAATTTTACTATAATTAAATACTTTATTCGTGTCAATATAACATAATTCTTTTTTATATGCTCTAGGATATAAATTTTGTAAAAATTCAGGTCCATAAATATGAAATTTATAACCATATTTGTCCATATTATTATAAATGTCATTTACCAAATCAAACCTATTAATTATTTGATCGGGATAAACATCCTTGTTAGAATATAAATTAGTGCAACAAATACTTATATCACAATGATAATAATCAATATCATCCAAATCATGCTCCTTGATAGGAAAATGAATAATTTTATTATACCCTGGATAAGTTAAAACAGGCTTGCAACCTAAATCTTGATATTGTTCAAATTTTGCTTCGGAAGTTATAAAAGCTCTTTCAATTGATCTTATTTTATGTTCATAATTTGGATCATACCAACAATAAGGATCATCCCAATTGAACAAATAATTTTTAACTTGAGGATTATTTGAAGTAATATATTTTAAATGTGTAGGATATATATTAAAACACCACCATAATATATATTGAGGATTATTTTCTTTAATATATTTATCTAATATACGATAATATGAGGTTTTTTGTTCATCTAAATTATATTGTTCTAATAATGGAAAACCTATTACATCATAACCTAATTTATTTAACTCATTTTTAACAGTATCTAATGGTTCAGAAAAACCATAATAACAAATTATCAATATTTTTTGCATTATATAATTATATATAATAATAATAATTATATATATATTTGCATTGGTTTTTAATTTCATTTTTTTATAAAAATATATGCATTTTATTTTTTATTTGGTTTTGTTTTTTATATATTTTAATATATTTTAATATATTTTAATATATTTTAATATATAAATATTAAGTAAATATGCATACATATAATGTGTTTGAAATGTCATGAAAATATGTCAGATGAAAAAATTGAAAGTGATTTAACTAAAAGTTTAAATGAACCTAAATATGAAGTATGGAATGGAACAAGTATATATCATTTATTATGGTCTGCTATTGGTTTAAATGGTATAAATAATCAAAATTTATCAATCCAATTATTAAATGGATATGTAGAATATAAAAAAAAAAAATGTAAATAGTTCTGATAATTCTTTATTTGGCCAACCATCACATGATCGTGTTGAAAAACAATTATCAAAAATATTTGCTTTTAACAAAATACGTGATGATAATAATTTAACAAGTGTTGATATTCGTAATTTATTATATCATTATAATAACAATCAAGAATCTGCAAAATTGTATCCAAACTTGGATGATTATTTTGTTCAGATGATTGATACAAAAACTAATGATTTTACAAATTTAGATAATAAACCTAATTTTTTTACGAGAATTTATAATAATATAGCAAATTATTTTTTTCCAAAAAATTAATTTAAATGACACATCGTTAAATAATATAAAAATATTTTATTATTTTGTTTTAATTTGATACAATTTTATCATTTGTTTTATTATTTGTCTTGTCATTTATTTTATTATTCATTTTTGTTTTATTGATTATTTTTGTTTTATTATTTGTTTTATTATTTATTTTATTTATTTCATTATTTATTTTATTATTTGTTTTATTATTTATTTTATTATTCGTTTCTGTTTTATCGATTATTTTTGGTTCATTATTTATTTTTATTTTATTGTCATTTTCTATATTTTCTAATATATCATAAAAGTTTTTTTTAAAATATTTAAACATACACCATTCTATTGCAAAGGAAGACCATAAACATGCTTTTAATATTTTATTAAAAATTTGAGAACATAATATTTTGGATATTTTTTGTCCTTCATTATCATTATCAATAATAATTGCCATAGCATGTTGAGTCATTGCATATTCACCTTTTATATCAATTATTGGATTATTAATACCACTGTCACCAAATATAATTTTTTTGATACCATAATGTCCATTATCATTTCTATTAGACCACATAAAACGAGGTCCATTTTGTGTTGTAGCATGTATAACTGGATATTTAAAAATATCATTTTTTGTTTTTGACATCCATTTTTTTCTAGGCTCATATGCACTCATTGATTGCATAATTTGGCATCTTTCTTCGTTATTAATAGCCAATAAAGAATCTATTAATTCCAATTCACAATTTGCTAACCAATTATATTTTAATAAATTAATGGCTAATAAAATTTTATCTTGGTCTAATATTAAAGTTTTATAATCATTATTAATTCTTTTTTGTAAAACATACCAATCATAACGTGTTCCACATTGGAATTGTTTCATGCCATCTTTAGTATCATGAATTTCTAAATATAACATTGTATTATCACTTGTCATTTTTTTAAATAATCCATAAAATTTACCTTTTGTCGTATTCGGTTTTCGCCAACCATTAGGATGAACAAAGCATAAATATCCATTATTTTTTAGTAAATTTATGCTAATATCTACAAAAGATTGCCATAGGGTATTACCTGATGCTTTTGTTCCTGATGCATTGTAAGGAGGATTACCTATAACAATATCAAAATGTTCTACATTAAATATTGTTTTATAATTTATTTTTAAACTATCACCTTGATAAATATTTAATTTATATTCATTATTTATATCAAATATCTGTTTGCAAACCATAAAATTTTTTTTATTTAATTCGATCATATATAACATATTTTCTAATATGTGTTTTTTCCTAGCTTTTTCATCGATTATTATATTTTTTAAAGTTTCCATTAATCTTAAATATATAACAATAGGAAAATTTCCCATACCACAACATGGATCTAACCATTTGAAATTTATATTTGTCCATACTTCAATTGGTAATTTATTTAACATATCATTAATTAAATTAACTGGAGTAAATACTTCGCCATTTTCTTTTTTTTCTACTTCTTTAGGTTTTAAACAATCATTAATTAATTCTAATAATTCCTTGGGTCTATCTATCAAACTATGTAATGATGTTTTAAATTGGACTAGAACATTACGTGTATTTATAGCATTAATATAATATTTACTCACAATAGATTTTATAAAATCTATTAAATTAGTTTTATTCCACCATAATAAACATTGATCATTGAATGTTTCTAATAATTGAGGATTATTTTTTATATCATTTAACATTTTTACAAAATCCATATTCGTATCTTTTATTGTTAATATACATGTTAATGGTATAATGTATGGTAATACATCTTTAGAAAATGATATTTGTATCTCTTTGTTATTTTCATTATTATTTTCCTCTTTTTTATCTTCTTCGTTACCATCTTCATCATTTTTATAATCAATAATACATTCTTTTCCTGATGGTAAAATTTGCACATCATCATGAAATATTAATCGTGAATATATTATATTATCTTTTGTTGATTTTGTGAATGTTTTATTTAATAATTTTTGTGTGTCATTGTCAAAATTTTCATAATCATTATCTAATTTATTTAATAATGACCTAAAACTATTTATGGGATCATTTTTCCATACTTCTAATAATTTTGCAATTATTACTTCTTGACTAATATTTTTATTTAATAACATATCTACATCAATATTTATTAAATTATGTGTTATTAAATATTTTATTTTGTCTTCTATATTTTGTTGTCTAGTATAGTTACAACAAGTATTTAATACTCTGCTAATATTTAGATCAACTACAAAGCCTATTTTTTTGTTTTCTGCTTCGGTCATGCATCTATACATTTGTTGTAAAACTTTGTCTGATGATAATGAATTATTTAATAAAATTACTAGATCACATAAATTTAAAGTGATACCCAAAGATAACATATTTCCAGCTAAAATAATAACACCTGTTTTACCTTTGTTCTTCGCTTCAATTTCTTTTTTATTAATATCTTCTTTTATATCTTTTGCTAAATCTTTATTTTTGCGATTAATACATATTATATCATATTTTTTCAATATTAAATCTTGAATCATTAATTGTTCCAAACATTTTGATATTTCATTTATATTATCTGAAGGCAAAAACCAAATTTGTGTAAATGGATGTCTTGTATCTTTTTCTGCACATAATTTATTTATTCTGCAAAATATTGTTTTATCGCCATCAAATTCTTTATAGGAAGATGAAATATATCTTAAAATAATTTTAACTTCATTTTCGAAATTAAATTTATTTTTGTCTTTATTCAAAGAAAATAAAGTATCAAAACAAAATCCCATTTTATTATTTATATTTAATGCTTCTTTAATTATATTATATCTTTGTTCATCAAACATATTCGTAATTAAATATAAATCAGGCATCGATTTATAACAATCAAATATATTTTTATAACCTAATTCAGAATAATATTTTATAGTATTTAAAACATATTCTTCGCCATGTTTTTCATTTAATTTTACTAAATTATTATCATCATTAATTATAGATTTACATATTTGTTCATCCTCAATATCCCAAAACATTTGACATTCAGGTTCTATAAACCATTCTTTTAATGGTTTATAATAGGTCGCCGTTAAATATATTTTGATCGTATTAACATTTGCATATGTTTTAATTATATCTTTTGATATGTCAGTAGTTCCTGAGAAATGATTTTCATCAAAAAATATTATATCTAAATTTATAATTTTTATAATAACATTATCATTAATATATTTTTGTAATAATTGTTTTGACATTATAAATATATTATTTTCTTCTTTAGATACATTTAATAGTTCCAAATTTTTTGATCCATTTATTTGATGTATTTTAAATTTGTTAAAGTCTTGATATTTATTAAACAAGTCTTTAGTAAATTGTGAAATTGTTTCTGTCGGAGCGGGTGTTATTATTAAAACATTTAATTTTTTTTTAATAGTTAATTGTTTTAAAATAATACCGCCAACCATATAAGTTTTACCACTTCTGCACTTGCACCCCCATAAAAATGATTTTTTATTTTTTTCGATTAATATATTAGTTTTTTGTGTAATTAATTCTTGATGAAATCTTAAATTTAATTTTTCTTTTTGATTTAGGTATATTTCATTAAAATTATTATTTTTATTATCAATTATACTTTTTTTAAATCTTAAAAAATATTCATTCAAATCAGTTTTATCTAAAATTTGTCTTTCAGTAATATGTTCAGTAATATATTTACTTGATTTCCTGGCATTATTAAATATTTTTAATACTTGCTTTTTGTCTGAAACGAGTAAATAAATTTTATATTTTTTATAAATATCATTATTACTTGCTATCATTGAAACAATATTTTGTATGTCATAATAATTTATTCGTTTATTATCTTTTAGATATTTAGAACTAATAAAAATAAATGTTTCATCATATTTATTTTGTAATATAATATCAGAACAACCTGCTGAACTTGCTGAAATTACTTTCGTATCCATATATTGATATATATTATCTAATATTTGAAGTTTAGCAAAATTAGAATTACCTATAAGATGATAATAATTATTATTTGGAAATATATCACAAAATCCAAATTTAATAATAACATCAAATAATCTTTCAAAAATAAAACCCTTTACTGAATTATTTATACAAATATTTAAAATGCCATCGATATTTTCAAAAGAAATAATATAATCAATAAATTCACTAATTTTCATGTTATTAAATTGCATTATAACAGTTATATTATTAATTATATTTTAATATATTTTAATTATATTATTGATATTATAATATCATTTTTTTTTATAAAATAACATAATTTTTATGTTCATATAATATTTTTATATTTATACGATATTTTTTTTTCTGATCTATAATTATTAATGTTTCAATATGTCATATCTGCAAGTATCACATTGTTATTAACAATGTTTAACGTTTATTTTTCTAACGTAATTACAGGTTATAATGATTTAACATATCCTTATTGTTTTGACCCTGAATGTTTAAAAGAAGAAAACAAACAAAATCAAGCAAATAAAGAACAATATTATAAAAAAATATCAAATTATCGTCATTTAACTTTATTACTTATGGGAATAATATGTATAATTATTTCATTTTTCATTCCTCATAGCACAATCAAATTAGCATTATTATTATCAGGTATTTTTACCTTGTTATATTCTATTGGTTCAAATTGGCAAAATTATAATGATGTTAATAAAATGTTTATAACTGGTTTCGGTGTATTTGCTATTATTGGTTTGATTTTATATTATGGTGACGTTTATAAAATTAAATAATTTATTCTATTTTAATAAAGTGTTTGTATTATAAATTATTTAATTAAAATCAAACAAAAAAAATTGAAAATAAAGTTCATAAACATATTGATTATAAATATTTTATTAACTAATAATGCCTTTGATTTTAGATAATTTGCCCTGTGATACAGAAAATGATAAATTTGTAGAGGATTTTGAAAAATTTATAGAACAATATCCAAACATAAACTTGTTATTTACTACATATTTACGTCATCAGTATTTTGTTCCTTCACCTTTGTTCGATCACAATTACACTACTATTATTGTATTGTATGATGATTATTCAAAATCTGACAAACATGTTTTGAAACGTTTAGTAGCTAACCTCAGTAACAAACATGAAACATTCGTAATTGAAAAGCTAAGAGTATCGAATGATGATGAAGTTTGCCAAGTTGTCTATGCTAGTAACGCTAGCAACAGTCAAGAAACTGTATGTATCAACGAATCTTGTTATAAATATTGCAAATCATATTATTGTTACGCAATATATTCGGAACGCAACAAACGTGATATTAAATATTACGTCTCAAACATTAACTCTGTTGATATGACCTGTGTAAAATGCTCACGTTTTACAAGAAATGATTTAGATTTTAGTACATTATTTACTCACGAGTATCTAAAGAATAAACAAACTAAACATTTGAAATTAGATCAAACTGAATCAGAAAATGCTGATAATAATTATTTTTTTACATTTTTGTTAATAATTATATGGATAATGATAGTTTGTTTATGAAACTGTTTTTAATAACTTTAATTTTTTATTAATATTTCATAAATCATTATATTTTTATTTAAATATTTATCACAATAAAAAATAAAAAATAAAAAATAAATTTACTTAAATTTTTATTAATATTTCATAAATCATAATATTAAATATTAAATATTTATATAATTATTCTTTTCGTAAAACTTTAATATCTAAATATTCATTTTGTTCTACATAATGATCCAATTTTAAAGAATTAAAATGATCAATTATTTCGAGATGTAATATATTATCACAGTCAAAATCTTGTTTTATTAAAGTAACATAATAATTATCAATTGGCAAATTATTTCTAATTGCTTCTAGATAAATATTACTACCACCACATATAAAAATATTTTCAATTTTGTCATTATTTAACAAACACTTTACAGTATTCATAAAATTATCACGAACAATTAAATTCTCATATGTTAAAAATACATCTAAGAAACTAGAAAACATAGGATCATAATCTTTATGAAACTTGTCACACGGAGATTTTGGTATTATAAAATTTTTATCAAGCTTGTCATATAAAGATTGTGATATTACATAATTTTCTCTTCCTTCCAATGGTTTTTTCATTTCCGTAAAGGTATTTTTACCATATACTAACGCATTTTTTTTATTATTATCTTTTTTGCTTAACGTTATTAATTTAAAAAATTCCTTGTCTTTTTTATAATTTTTATTAAAAAACCATGGAATTGTATTATTTTTGGAAATACCATTTTTAATATCATGAGCAACAATTAATGATAAAGATGGCGTTTTTTTAATATAATCTTTTTTGCTTGGCGTTGTTAATTTGAAAACTTTTTCTCCTCCTTCATAATTTTTATTAAAAAACAATGGGATTGTATTATTTTTAAAAATACCATTTTTAGTATCATGAGCAACAATTGATGATAGGGATGCCATTTGTTTATATTGTATTATATTTATTTCGTATATTCATATAAACACGCGGCGAAGTTTTTAATTTCATTTTTTTTGTCAAAATATTTAAAAAAATGATTTGTTTTAAATAATTATACACTTTATAAGGATATTAGATATAAAATAGATTACATAATTATATATTTTTATATAAAAAATTATAACCATAATTCAAGATCTAAAGAATGTTCAAAAAATAGTTTTTTTTTATAATAGTTATAAAAACTTAATACAAAAGTATAAATTGTAAGGATATATAATGTTGCAAATATTAACATCGTTAATATAAATGTTATAGTTAATACACTTGGAAAATCTGAGGAAAATAATAAAGTGTCCATATAAAAACATTTAGTATATTGTTGTATAGGTGGCATTAGATACCAAAAAATAAAAGCCGTCAAAGGAACAGTTAAGAAGTAAATACAAGATATTAATACAAATAATATAATATGAACGATCAAATCATTATAATGAATACAACATTTAAAAATAATATAATTTATTAATAAAATTACAAAATACAAAATAATTAACATTATTGTAATTAAAATCATTATTACTAATATTTCCGTATAATCATCTTGATAAGTTAAAGTTATACTAGCATATAAATTATTATTTAAAATATCATTAGTTTGATTAATGCAATCTGTTATATCATTTGTAAATTGTGTTGATTTTTCTAATTCTAATATATTACAATATTTTAAAACACAATATAAATTATTTTCATAGTCATTACAAATATAATTATTCGGACATGTTAAATCAGTAATATTTTTATAATAATAATCATTGTTACAAGTATAATATTCAGTTATTTCGATAATACAAGGTAAAGCATAAATAGTATCATTATTTGGTTTTGTTGGACCAATTAAAGGACTGAATACTATTTTATTATAATGTTGCCAAAAATAAGGTCTTATAATAATTAATGTTAATAGGGATATTATTAAAATTGTTGTTATTAATAATAATGTATAATATGCCAGTATTGCATTTATTAATTTTTTTTTTTGTAAATGATATATATTATAAAAATTTTGACTAAGTATCATGTTTATTTGATATTATTATCAAGTATTATTTAATATTTTTTTTTTCAATTTTATTATTCAAATTTTTATCAAAAAATATATTAATAATTTATAATAATAGTATTATATGTATATCAACACTTTTTTACAAAATAATAAAATATTATGGAATAAATATATTAATCATCCTTTCATTAATAAAATCTTATTAGCAAAACATGATAATTTTAATCCTGATCAATGGAAATATTATTTACAACAAGATTATTATTATAATAATGCAACAAATTTATATTATAATCGTCTATTACATAAAAATGTTGTATCAATTGATAATATTAAAGAACCAACACAAGATTATTGCATTAAATATTTTATTGATTTTATGTATATTAAACATGGTATAATTAGTAAAGATACATTAGATTATATAAATATGTATGATAATATTACTAATCATATTATATTTACTTGTGCTAATTTACCATGTGTCAAGGGTTATATGGAAATTTGTTGTGATAATTTTAGTTTATTTTATGAAATATATTTAAAAGAATATGATAAAATATCTTTAGAACATAATAATTATTTACAAAGTAGGCATAATTTTTTTATAAATCATTTAACAAACAAATATTCAATGAAAACACATTATTATTGTTCCTTAGTTGATAAATCTTTAAGTGAAAACATAATTGATGAAAGACAAATTCAAGATATATTAATAAATAGTATTAATAAAGAAATAACTTTTTTTGATCAAATTATGTAAAAAAAAATGAAATAATAATTTATATTTATGCATTTATATCCTTATTAACATATCTATATATATATATTCAATATGAATAACTTTAAGCAAAGTGAAACTTTACATAAACGAATTTCAGAATCATATGACAATTATTATTATATTACATTAACTCATTTACATAGCAATAATTTAATATTTCCAGACAATAATAGTATTAAAACAATATTTGCTTGGTTAATACAAAATCCACCCGTTATTAATAACAAATTTTGTAAAATATGTAAAAAATATTATTTTGATTTAATCAAATTAATATTACAAACAAATTCACCACAAAATTGTGATTGTCATAATACTACTACTACTAACACCACTACTACTGACACCACAACTATTGACACCACTACTATTGACACCACTACTATTGACACCACTACTATTGACACCACTACTATTGACACCACTATTGACACCACTATTAACACCACTACTAATGCTACTACTGACACCACTACTAATGCTACTACTGACACCACTACTAACGCTACTAATGATATATTAATCGGTCCATGTTTAAATAAAAATTGTCAAATTCAAGACACTCAAATTAAATTAATATCAACATGTAATAATATTAATAATTGTATATTTAATATATTAAATTATTATAGTGAATTATTTTTTTCATATAATATTGATATTACTCATTTTTATAGATATTTAAAAAATTATAATAAAATACTTGTCGACGAAGTATGTTCATGTTGTACAGAATTATTTATGAGAATTATTAACATAATTAATGTATTAAATGTTTTGAAGGAAGATTATAAAGAATGTATTTGTCCTTTATTAAATTGGCCTTTATTTAGAAGAACATGTTTCAACAAAAAATGTTTGAAACATGATTGTTATACAAAAGATCATTATTTTAATAAACTATATCATCATGATTGTAAATTTTCATGATCAAAATAATTATTTACATAATAAGCAACTATCCAACCTAAAATACCAAATATAGTATCAGAAATACTATTAATTAATGAATCTGATGATTTTTTGCCTCCTGGCCAAATTGTTAAATAATTATCGATAAAATAAATACCTTTTTTACTATTTTCTATTATTTCGAACAAGATATGCAATATTAACCATAATATTAAACTAATATTATAATAAAATGCCAAAGAACCTGTGCAAAAATGCAAATATGAATATTTATCATAAATATTTTTTCCCATATATAAAAAGCGGATATTATTTTATAAATTTTTTTATTAGTATTATATAATGTTTAAAAACTGTCCAAACTTGAGGTATCCATTTAATTTGCCATTTGATAGTAATTATATTACGATAAATAACATAGCTATGAATGCTAGTATTATACCTATTAAAAATAATACACATATAGCAACTGAAGCTCCTATGCCATTAAATTTTAGTAATTTTTGGGATATGGTTTTTGAGTATGATATAAAATGTATAATTATGTTGACAAAATTAGTCGAAAATAAAAAAATTAAAGCTCATCGATATTGGCCAAGTAAATATAATATTGTTAAATATAAGAATATTAAAGTATCATGTATAAAAGAAAATATTATATCAGATTATTTAATCGAAAGTCATTTGATTATAGAAAATACAAAAACTAATAATACAAAAGCAATTATTCATTTATATTTTACAGGTTGGCCAGATTTTAACGTACCTAAAAGTGAAGACTTTAAGACATTATTTAAATATTGTGATAATAATACATTAGTTCATTGCAGTGCGGGAATTGGTCGTACAGGTATATTATTAACATTATTATATTTATTTAATAACTTTGACGGAAAAAATTTTTTAAATAATGATGAAAAAAAAGATAATACTTTTAAACAAATAGAAAATAAAATAATAGAAAATATTAACCAAGCTATAAAATATTTAAAACTTCAACGAAATTTTTCTTTTAATGATTTGCAATTAAAATTTATAACTGAATGTTATAAAAAACATGTTATTAAATTCATAATTATATAAAATTAACCAATAGTAATTATATTCATATTATCAATGATAACCAAATTATTATTATTTATCAAATTGAATCCTAAAGCTCTAGTTTTTTTTGGTTCATTAGCATCGAAAGGCAATATAATTGAATAACATAATATTAGAATTTTCTCGACTACTTTACCATTATTTACTTCGTCGTCCAAATTTACCAAACGAATTTTTTTACTAATTTTTCTTTTATATTTTTTACTAATTTTTTTCAACATCACATCATAATTTTTTATAATTTGATTTTTGTTATTAAACTTAATTTTTTTATGATTCAATAACGATATAATTTCGTTATGTATAATATTATTTATTTTACTAACATAATTTTTTATAGAATTTTGCCTAAATGATTCTGACTTGATAATATAATAATCACTTGATAAATTAATTTTTGGTTTTATTTTCGAGTCTGCTTTAATTTTGTTCAGAATTACCATTTAAAATTTGTTTGTACAAGATATCATTATTATTTATTAACAAGACTTGTTTAACAAAATAATTTTCATTTTTAGCAAATTAAAATTGAAATTAAAATTCATAAACATCCTTTTTAATAATTGTATTAATAAATTACGATGAATAAAAATATAATAACATTTGTATTATACTTGGCTATGATTTTTATAGCTAGTTCTAATAGAATCATACCTAACGTTGAATATATCACATTAGGTTACAATATGCAAATAGGTCAATTAGATGATATTAGAACAATAAAAAATCAGGTTTTTAATGTATTAACATACAAAGAACATCAAACTACAAATCTTAATGGTTCTACTTATTTACAACCTGATCAATTAAACGTATTTGATTTTCCAACTGAAGAACGAACAAGTACAAATGAAGTATATACTTCTACAATGATTTTACAAGAATCATTAGCAATGTCTTATTCTGCAAATTATAATCCTTGGTTTTATCCTGGCATGTTTTCTAGTTCTTCTGATGCTAATTATTTTCATGAACTATTTGAAGAGGATTTCGAATATATGGCTACATCATATTTACGGGTAACAAGTTATCGCGCAAAATTAAATGATAAAATTAAATTAGATTCTTTTTTTGAACGTCAATTAAATAATTTACCTACTGTCTATAATCAAACGACATGTCAAACGTTTAAAAGATTTTTTGATACTTTTGGAACGCATTATGTTTATGATTGTATATTTGGTGGTGTTGTAAAAATGACTACATCTTTTTCAATGGAATTATTACAAGATACGACAATCGCAAATATAGAAAAAGATTTGAATACACAGTTTTTCTTATTAACAACATCAGAAACATTAACAGAAGAACAAGAAGAAGAATTAACTAACTTGAATATGTATTATAAATCTACTTTCAAGTTAATTGGTGGTGATCCTTCTGAATTTAATATTACACAATATCAACAATGGACGAAAACAGTATTTTCAGATCCGTTGATCATTAATATGGAAATTTATAATTTTACTACATTACTAAAAAACAAACAAAAAATAAATGCATTAAATAAAGCAATGACAGAATATTTTTATTCTACATATTCAGATTTTCAAGAAATTAACGTTGTTCCTTATTCTTTGACTAGTGATTTTATTAGTTTAGTATATGTTTTGGTAGATAATACAGTATATTTTCCTATTTCTACAACATATAATCAAGGTTATTATTATAATTTAGAAACTAATTTATGGAACCAAATGACTCCTATATTTTACTCAAATACCGGCATAATTGCAAATTATAAACCAATATGTTCATCAGTTCAAGATAATATTTATTGTTTTGTAGCGGATGTATCTAATAGTTATCAACATGTTTATACTTTTAATACAAATAATGGATTATGGACAACTTTACCTAATCTCGATTCATTATATCTACGTTATGGATCTTCTGTAACAATAGGAACTATGATATATATATTGGGAAGTTCTGTTTCATGTGTACCTTGGCCAAATATAATATATCCGTCATATGCTGTAATAATGCCAAATCCAATATATGTATATGATACTTTTGATAATACTTTACATGAACTATATGGTACGAATGAGTTGTTAGATTATTCTCCAGTTAATATAGGAAATTTAATATATACTTTTGGTGGTTTTAGTATGTATGTTTATGAAGCTAGTCATAATGATTTTTATCATGTAATGTCAAATAAAACTTTTAAATTTGATACAATTTCAAATGCTTGGTCAGAACTTGAACAAATGCCGATACGTTTGTATTCTCCTGGAATAGTTGTAATTGATACAAAAATATATGTTATGGGTGGATCAGTAGTTGATGAATATTTACCATTTGATCAAGAAATAAATTATCAACCAAATTATGATATATTAATGTATGATACAATTGATAACAAATGGAACATTTATAATAATAATTCAATTATAACATCAACGTTAGGTATTGCTTTCTCTGATAAAGGTTTTATATATTATATGACAAATAAAATTAATATGTTTGCGCCGAACAATTTTTGTTAATAGTAAAATAAAAATTGTTTGATGATATTAAATAAAAATTGAAACTTTTTTTTTATATAAATTACTTTTACCATATATATATATCATAATACTTAATATGGATAATTTTGACAACGATCATGTATCTAGTAAATTTACTGGATTCAAAAAATTTTCTAGAAACCAATGGACATTAATTGAAAAAGAAATAGATATAAATATGAAAAAAGTCATACAAGTTTTATGTAATCTTGGTGGTGACAATAATGTTGATAATTTTACATTACAAACCATTAAAAATGTTTATGAAAAAATAAGACCTTTATTAATTGAAAATAATTTAATTCAAGAACAAAAAGATAAAAATAAAAATAACAAAAACAAAAACAATAATAATCAAGATAATCAAAATAATATAAATATCGATAAAATTATTGAAGCAACTGGCGTTCAAAAACAAAACAAATTATTGAATGAATTATTAAATAAATATAATATTCCTACTACAAAAAATACTAATAAGAATAATAAAAAAAAAATAGGTTTAAATAAAGATCAAATGATAGAAAATAATATTGTAACAAACATAACTACACTAATTAATAATTTATTAGAAGTTCAAGATGGTAATTTTATAAGTGGTTTCAGATCGACTTATGCGGAAATGAAACTTGTAACATTTTTGTTTTACATTAAATATTATTTAATAAATGATAATGAATCTGAATGTTATGAATTAATTATTGGTATTACAAAATTATTAAATAATATTTTTGATCTAAAAAACAAATTGAACGATATTAAACAAAAAATAATCATACAAGAATTATTAAATAATAAAAATAAACAAAAATCTGATATTAATTTATCAAATTTAATTGAAACATATGAAAATAATATATTATTTGATAATATAAATTTAACTTTATGCAATGATTTAAAATATATGTGCGATATTTTAAAATCCAAGATTAAATTTAATTTCAAGTCAATGTTTTGTAAATATCCCCGCTTATGTTTATCTACTAATTATGATAATGTTTTTCCAAATATGCATATTAAACCTTATCCTAGTCAAGTTGAATTGATAGAAAAATTAAAACAATCGATATATAATGATAATTTTAATGGTTTATATATGTATCGTGCAATGGTAAATTCGGGTAAAACTATGAATGCAGTAGCCGTAGGTAAATTAGTTCAAAATGTTAGATTGAAAAATATGAATAAGGAACAATCAAGATTAAAGAAAGTGCAATTATTATTTTCTTGTAGTGTTGAACCAGTAAGGATAGAAGTAGCTAAAGTATTATTTCATGCTAAAATACCTTTTGGCATAGCTAGTACAGGTGATGATGGAAGTTTAAAAATAATTAATAATTACAATTGTCAAAAAAAGGATGAAAATCGTATAGTAATCGTTGCAGATTTAGAATCAACATTGTTGTTATTATCATCAAAAAATCAAGAATTAGCAGAACAAGATTTAGATTTTAAAAATTATGTGTTATTCTTAGATGAACCAACTTTAGGTGCAGATATAGAAGACCATCCTATTACTAGAATGGTAATGCAAATTATATTAAATGCTCCTAAATGTACAATTTTATCGTCGGCAACTTTACCTGATATCAATGATATTCCTGATGTAATTAATCATTATAAAACAAAAAATCCCGAGTCTGAAATTTATGATATTTATTCTAAAAATGCATTAATTGGTTGTCATGTAATTTGTAATGATGGAACAAGTGTTACTCCGTACATGAATTGTTATAATAAAACAACATTACAAAATACTATTGAAATATTAAAAACAAAACCATTTATAGATAGATTATTATCGGCTCCAATAGTTTATGATTTACAAAATAAAATGTTGGAAGAAAAAATTAATGATGTTATAGATTTAGAAAAACATTTTGGTTCTTGTTATAACCTATGTCAAACAGAAATACAAAATGTTGGAATACAATTATTAGAAAGATTATTATTAGAAAATGATGATATTATTAAAAATATATGTTCTAAACCAGTTAAATTGGATTTATTATATCCTAAACAAAATCAAAATGATTTAAGTAAAGATGATTCTGATTCAGATGGCTTTGATTGGTCTGATGATGAAACTGTTATTGATGATAATAGTGGTATTATTACTAACCCTTATGATATAAATTATATATTTACTAAATATGCTCATAAATTTAATGGTCCTTGTTTGGTTGCAGATATGGATCCTTATAAATTTACTATGGATCATATCGATTTTTTGATAAAAAAATGTCCTAAAGCGCATGATTTAATTAATCAATATAATATGGATGTTTTAGCATTAGAAGAATATAAAGAAAAATTAGAAAAAGAACCAAAAAAAGTAAGTAAAGAAGAAAGAAAACTTATTTTAGAAGAAAAAAGAGCTAAAATGAAATTATTAGAAAATAAATGCCCAAGAATAAAATTTCCTAATATATACAAAATTAATACTATTTATCATACTAGATATTTTGCCAAAGAATTTATTAATGATGAAATAATTAAAAATTCTAGAGCATCTTTTAGTCCCGAAACTTTGGATTTAGATTTAAATATTCCTGATTGGTTAATGTTATCATTATTTTCAGGTATTGGTATTTATTCCAATTTACAAAATAATAAAAATTATAATGAAACAGTTTTAGAATTAGCTAGAAACAAACAATTAGCATTTTTGGTATCTGATGATAGTATATGTTATGGAACGAATTATCCCTTTTCACATTTACATGTATCTGATAATATTGCAGAAAAACATTCTATTAATACTTTGTTTCAATTATTTGGCCGTGTTGGTCGAGTTGGTGAATCATGGTCAGCAACAATAGTTATTAGTGATTATATTAAAAATATATTATTAAATTATAATATGAATGATATTAGTATTGAAGCAAATAATATTAATAAAGTATTCAAAAAATTAACAACAGTTAAAAAACCAAAACAAAAAATTAAAACACAAATATATCTTTGTAGTAATGGTAAAGATATTGATTTAAATAACATTAAACAACCAACAGTTGATATTAATACATTGCCTGATTTAAGTAATAATGTTGTTAATGTCGAAGATTTATGGGATACTGATTTGACTTTTGATAATATTATTAATTCTAATATTAATATTGATAATACTGATAATATTAATACTGATAATATTATTAATTCTTATGATAATAATTCTAATTCTAATTCTACTAATTCTAATTCTACTAATTCTAATTCTAATTCTAATTCTAATAATAATTCTAATTCTAATACTAATAACAAAAGATGGAATAGTAGAAATGAAAGTAATATAAAAAAACAAGGTTGGAATAGTAGAAATAATGGTAATAGAAATGATAATAATGAAACTAGAACAGAAAAAAAAACAGATTGGAATAAAAAAAATGTAGAAAATAAAGGATGGTTTAGACAGACTTAATTGTTTTTAACTTTATATTTATAACAAACAATTACAATAAATACAATAAAAATTATTAGTGATATCCATGACAAAATATTATTGTCATTTTCATTATAATATTCATCATAATCAAAATCATAATCAAAATTTTCTATAACATGTTCCATACAACTATTTTTTATACTATTAAATTTATCCATAGCAATAGAATTTTCATTTACACCATTTAATGCATTAATTAAACACGTTTTGTTTATCGAAACAGCATTTTTATTTACAACATTAGGATGATTTACTTTTGATCGACTTTGGCCCATTATATATTATAATTATAAATTTTTTTTATATTAATTAAATTAATTAAATTATGCTTTTAATGCATAATAACCGGTAGTAGTTGCAATATTACTAATAATATGTATAAGTATTAAAATTATTACAATTATCCAAACTATTATTTTACCATATTTAAATTTATCTTGAGGTATGTTATATATAAAATTCAACACTAAAGCTAATAATGCAATCCATAAAAATGATATCAATATATTAAACAAACCGGCACCAATTCTACCAAAATAAATTGCAGTTATAAATCCAATTATTATAATAATTATAGCAAATATTATATAAATAATTACTGGAGGACTTGGTTTTAAAAATTTATTTACTAATTCTTTGTTCATTATATTATATATGTGTCAAAAAAATATTATTATTATATAAATAATTTTTATATAAAATAAAATGATTAAAAGTTATTTTATAAATTTAAACAGACGTAAAGATAGATTACAAAATGTTTTAAAACAATTAGAATTAATTAATTTTAAAAGTAAAAGATTTGAAGCATTTGATGGCAAAACATTAACTGGTAATAGTAAAGAACTCGAAATATTTAAAAATAATACATTTAATTATAGACAAGGAGTAATGGGAGCAGCCTTATCACACATTAAATTATGGGAAAAATTAGTAAATAGTAATAAAGAATACTTTTTAATATTTGAGGATGATATAACGTTTGTAGATAATTTTTTGGAACATTATGAGGATGTTAATAAAATTTTAAATAATAAAAAAATAGATTTTTTGTTATTAGGATTTCATACATCAGTATATAAAGATTCAACTGATACAGAAGTTTCAGCAATTATTGAAGAATTATATAATAATCCAAAAAAAATCATAGATATGAATGATAACATAAGAAATAAAACATGGGGAGGATTGTTTGCATATATTATACATAGAGATACGGCAATTAGTTATTTAGATGAAATTTATAAAAATAATTTGACTGAACCAATAGATATTTTTATATTCAAAAAAAATATTTCTATTTATAATCCATCAATAGTAAAATCACCTGTAATGACATGGTCCAATAAAGCAGACTCGGATATACAATATGATATTATTAGTATGTTCGATGAATTTGTATTTTTCCAATATAAAGATTCTGTAGGTAATGATATAAGATGGTCAAATGCTAATACACCTGAACAATTAAAAAAAGAAGCAGAAGAAGAACCTAATTGCGTTGCCTTTAATACTTATGCTTGGTTAAAATATGATATCTGTCATCCCGATAAATTTATAATTATGCCGGGTATGAATTCTAATGCTCATGGCATTTATGTTAAAAAAAGCAAATTAAAAGAGTTTGGTTATTATTAAAAAAAAATGAAATATATTTGAACTTGTATTTATATTATAATATAACATTATAAATCATTATAACAAAATACTATGGGTAATATATTCAAAAAACAAAATAATAACAACTATGATTATGACTATAATTATTATGATTATGTAGATAATAATTTTACTATAAAACATAAAGAATATGTAATACCATGTAAATATATTATATCATCTATACCAACACAAAATACTATATTCATTATAAATAGTGTTAATAGAACGATAGATGATATTTACAAAATGTTAGTTACTTTAAAAACATGTTGCAATGCAAATATTGCAACTTTCGAATTTAATTTGGATACATTGACACAAAAAAAATCATCATGTTCAAAAGTATTAAAAATATTTATAAAACATATGACGAATAATCATAATATTAATTTAAAAAACGTTATATTATGTTCTATAGCAGATAGCGTTGATATAACATTAAAATATTACAATAATCATAATTTAAGAAATCAAATGATATTAATTAATCCACCATATATTAGTCCTTTAGTATGTTGTCATGAATACCATATCAAATATAAAAATCAAGCATTTTTAATGTTATATGAAAAACATAAAGAAGATATTATAATTAATTATTGTGAAAAAACAAAAAATAATAATGTTAAAATTACAAATCCAGAAAATGTAAATCATGATCTTTGTAACCTTGCAAATGCTATATTTTCACAAAATAATATGAAAAAATAATTAATTCATAACAATAATTATTAATTCATAATTATTAATTTATAATTATTAATTTATAATTATTAATTTATAATATTTTTAAAATATTTTTTTTTTATATTCAGATTATTATTTTTAAATACTAAATCATCTTCATTTATTCTTTGATAATATTTGGAAACAATAATATTTTCCATAATATTAGGTATAATATCATAATTAATTATAATTTCTTTTGTTTCATTAGTTAATATATTTGTAATATATAATTTAAAATCTTTATCATTTGATAATAATTTTTCCCTTAAAATAGGATGTGATACATTGATTACATTTTTTATAAAATTATCAGTGCTAATTATAGTTTTCCTATTATTTTTTTTTTGTATTAAATGTACGTTATCTTTATCATAATAAGTAATAATACATTCAATTACTTCTGAATGTAAATTTATATAAACTACGTTATCTATTAATAAAAATTTTGGCATATTTGCAAATATATAACCATATAATGCTAATTGTAAATAATGTTCAGGTAATATATTTTCTACACATTTAAATTCATGTATTATTTTTTTATTGTAATCAACACAATCAATCGAACCATATAATACCAAAGTGTTTTTAAATTTATAATAAATATTATATTCAAAAACATATTTTGTTTTATATTTTGGTAACAGTAATTTTTTAAATCTATCGTTCGTTTTATTCAATGTTTCTTGAGTTATCCAATCGTAATTTTTTATTTGATTTAAATTATTTATTGAGTTTAAAATATAACAAGAATAAATATTTGATAATTTAAGAAAAAAACTAATATCTTTATTATTAGTTAAAATATGTTTTTCATATATATTTATTATTTGGTTGCCGATAGAATTTTTTGTTTTTATTTTTTGTGCCTCCATATATTTATAAATTTGTGTTTCTTCAATATTTTTTTTAATATAATATTCAAAATATAATGGTATCATTGTCCCAGTAATATTTTTTATTGATTCTTCTAATTCTAATTTATTATTATCGGGACCATAAGATCCTGTTTGATAACTTGTCGCATTTACATTTATTTTGTCAGTTTTTCTATGAATAGTTTTTATAGTAATATTATTTAAAAAATTGTTTATGATATGAGTTGGAATATATTTTATAAAATTGGTAATACTTGATCCTGAATTTAAATTTTTATTAGTATCTGTATATCTTATTATTTTATTTGTAGATAAATTAATTATTTTCATAATATCAGATTTGTTTTTGTTTACCATATTTATAAAATCAGGATGTATAAAATTACAAAAATCATTACTTTGATGATGTATTAAAAATAATTTTTCTGATGCCCTTGTTATAGCTACGTATAATATTTCAGGACACGTTATATTATCTTGATTATTTTTTTTATCACTAAACTTGAGATACGAATCATCAAAACCTAAAACAAAAACAACTTTCCGTTCAATACCTTTCGATTGGAAAAATGTTAAAAATGTTATCTTATCGTTAATTACATTATCATTAATATAATCATGATCTGTTGAAGGAATAAAAATTGGATAATTATTATTACTCAAATAATTAGCCAATATTTTGCTAGGCATTGACTCGCTTTTTATTGATGAACATAATATTAAAATATCTTTAAATGTATATTTTTTTAATAATTTTTGTATAATATCATAAATATATCTTATTTCAAAAATATTACATATCATATAATAAACTGAATTTTTTATATTCGTTCCTTTATTACTATTATCGCTATTATTATTAATAACTGCTGCTACGTTACTATTAATTACTTTACCAATATCGCAACTATTATTATCCAAATAATTATTCAAATTATTATGTAAAAAATAAGTATTAATAATATGAATCATATTATTTGTTAAACGATATGATTTACTTAAATTTAATTTTGACCATTGTTTATTAGTAAAATTAAATAATTCTTGGGCATATAACATATAATTGGGACTAGAACCATTGAAATAAAATATACATTGATTAACATCGCCAAATATACCAATTTGAGCATATTTTTTATTTACTTTGATATTATCTAAATATATTCTACATAATAGTTCGTAATATAAAGGCGTTAAATCTTGTGCTTCATCTATTAATAAAATATCAATTGGTAATATTTTAGATTTTGTTCGTTTTGATAATAATAATTCTATGTCGGCATCATTAAAACATTTATCAGAATAATAATTAAAACAAAATGAATGATAATTATATACATTACAATTTTTAATATTATAATATTTAATTTTTTGCATTGTTTCATATCTTAATTTTTTATTATATGTCATAATTACAATTTTTTTGTCAGGAAATGCATTCGCAATTAATAAACATGTAGTAGTTTTTCCGGAACCTGGTATGGCATTTACAATTACGTTTTTGTCTTCTTTTATACTATTTATGATTATATTTTGTTCTAACGACGCATCAATCATTTTTATATTATAATATAATATTATTTAATTATTATTTTTTTTATAAGTTTTTAATATATAGCATTTTCTATGGATAACAAATTGTTAGAAATTATTATACATCATATTAAAAAAATATTAATTGAAAATGGTCAAAATTCTGATAAATATAGTTTTTTTAATCGTGATGACAAAACTATAAACATTAATAAAAATAAAAAATTATTTGCAACTATAGATATAAGTAATTTTAAAAAATCTGATATAACAAATAATAGTGAAAAATGGAATAATTATTTAAATAATATATTTTTTCCTAGTAAATATATTATGGATAAATCAATTAAAAGTAATAATTTGATCAAAAATTCTAGATCATTACAATCAGAAACATCTACATTTGCGAGTAAGCATAAACATAAGGGTCATCATCATTCAAAACCTCATTGTTCTAATTCATCGTCTTCATCATCTTCTTCATCTTCATCTTCAACACATACTCACATTATAAGAGGACCAACTGGACCTAGAGGCCCTAGAGGATGTCAAGGATATCCTGGTGATAAAGGTGATAGAGGTGATAAAGGTGAAAAAGGTAATAAAGGTGATCCCGGAGAACAAGGACCTCAAGGTCCAAGAGGTTATACAGGTCCTACAGGTCCTCAAGGTCCTACAGGTCCTCAAGGTGCAAAAGGTTCTACAGGTCCTACAGGTCCTAGAGGTTCTACAGGTCCAACAGGACCAACAGGTTTGAAAGGTCAAGTAGGTGCAACAGGACCTACAGGTCCTACAGGTCCTACAGGTACAACCGGACCAACAGGTTTAAGGGGCGTTCAAGGTTTTACAGGACCAACAGGGCCAACTGGTCCTACAGGTACAACTGGACCTACTGGTTTAAGAGGTGTTCAAGGTTTTACAGGACCAACAGGTCCTACAGGTTCTACTGGACCTCAAGGAATACAAGGTCCTACAGGTTTAAGAGGATTTACAGGTTCAACTGGTCCTAGTGGTGCTAATTATATTAGTGAATTTGCAGAATTTATTGCAGTAATGCCCCCTGACAATGCGGCAACAATATTACCTGGAGAACCTGTCACATTCCCTCAAAATGGTCCTAGTTTGGGTGCAATTACTAGAGCTGTTGGAACAACTGGAACTTTCCAAATAGGAAATATTGGTATTTATAGAATAGATTTTGCAATTACTATTACTGAAACTGGTCAATTAGCATTTTACCAAGATACTGGATCAGGAGAAACACAAGTTCCTAATGCCGCTTTTGGAAGAGCTACAGGAACTAGTCCTATTATTGGTATGATGTTATATAATAATACCGTTGCAGGAACAAAAATTACCTTGAGAAATCCTCCTGGTTCAAATCTTTTAGGTTTGACCGCTACCCCTAATGCCGGTGGTGTTTTACCCGTATGTGGCAGAATTATAATTACTAAAATTAATTAAAAAAAAATAAAAAATAACCAAATTAATCAAAAAATAATTATTATTTTTTTTATTTTAAATAATAATTTTCATTACAAATTAAAATAATAATTTAAAATAATAATTTAGTATTTCTAAATTATATTTATATAGCATTTCATCTTGTTTTTCAATATTATACAATTATTTATATCCATACAAATTATTCTTCGATATTTTGCTATATTTTTGAAATCTGTAAATTTATCAACTTGTAAAACATTTATTTCATCTAAATATCCTTTTTCATTTATTATAATAAAATTCATAACAGGTTTATTATTTAAATAAATTATATTAAAATATTTATTATCACAATAATTTATTTTTGATGTATTTAAATATAATTTGTTTAAAATACAATAAATTATACTTTCCGTATTTTTTAAATCATATGTCCATGTTAATAATAAATGTTTATTCATTATTTTTTTTAGTTCTTCACAAAAATAAAAATCGTTATATTTTTCATAAATTGGACTATTGAAAACAGCTAAATAATTACATATTACAAGACCATTCATAAAGTTAATAAAATCTGTAAATTTAGTATAAAAATTACTTATAAATATTTTATCTTGTTCGGTTTGTATTAAAGAATTTATTATATTTAAGATTTTTTTGTTAGTCGTATTATTTAATATATTTATATTATTATTATTTTCATTGTCAAGTGTTATAAAAGGTGTTATAAATATTTTCACAACAACTTTATATTTTAAAGAAATATAAGTATTGGTATTTTTTTTAGTCCATCCATAATGTTTTGTATTTTTCATAAATAATGGTTCATTATTTAAATAACTAATATCTGGCGTTATTATCATTAACAATACATTTTTGTGATTTTCTAAATACATTGGAAATAATTGTTGCCATTGACAACCTATAGCATTATTAGTACAATAATAATATTCATCCATTGGATTACCTATGCATAAATATAAAATCAAATTATTGTAATCAATAGTATCATATGTTTTATAATTACTTATAAAATTATAAAATTTTAATGTATTTTTTTTATATATTTTATAATGATCATATTCACTCATAATATTTTTATAATTATTTACAGGATACAGTTTCCAAGGGAAATTTATATTATACATATTAATAATAATTAATATGTATTACTTTTTATGTTGATTTTTTATTAATATTATTAATAATTAAAAAATGAAAAAATAATTTTAATAATGATGTATTTATTTATATTAATAATAATAATGCAAAAACATATCAAATACTTGTTAATTGCACTTCTATGTATTACTATCATGTTAGTATTCATAGGATTACAAACTTTTATTACAGTTAATTTTTGTAATGATGATTTTTATGATTTATCAAGATTTATAAAATATGAAATTAATCCAACAGCAATGTGTTATCAAAGTATGGCAATTTTGTTAGTTTATATAGGTTGCGCAGTTTTTTGGTTATTCACTTCATTAGTTTATATTTATCTAAAACATAATCCATATGATACAATTCAAGAAGTATAACACTTTTATGAGACGAAGTATAATAATAAAATAAAATAATTCTATTACTAATACAATGTCTTTATTTACAAATAATAATGAAAACAAAATAATAATTAATAAAAATTGAATTTTTTTTATCTAAATACATACACAATTATTTATATTATAATAATATAATGAATTATAATAATGATTTAAAAAATCCATTCATAAGAACAATTATAATGGGAATAGTTAAAGAAAATGTAAGCAAGTTAAATTATATACCTAATCTTCAATATCATTCTATTATTGACGAGGAGTATAATTACGGAATAATTTTTAATATGTCGGCTTCAATAAATTTTAAAATATATGCTAAAGTAAATTCTGTTATTTATAATAATCATGATAATAATACAATAAGTAATTTAATGTTAAGTGAGCCAAAAATTTTTGATAATTATAATCCACATTATTTATCTGTCTCAGATAATTTCGATAATTATCCCGATTTTGATGCTTCATGGAAAATTACGATTCATAGTAATAATGAACCTAAAAATACTTTTATAAATAAGATGATAAAAAAAACAATGAACAATAATTATAATTATTATGCGAAAAATATAAAAACTATGGTTAAATATGTTGCTATTATTTTAGAATGTATTTTAGGTTTATACCAAGAAAATAGTGAATTTAATGAAACAAATATTAATAATATTATAATTAACGGCATTTTATTGCAAATTAAATTTAATTTAGAAAAAGAAAATTACACTGTTATAGTTTTAAATAATAATCCTATATTCGAATTAAATGTTAATAATGATATTAACATATCTTACAAACAAAGTAATGATAAAGTTTGTATTAACTGTATTCAATCAACATATGCATTAATTGTAGATGTTAATAATATTGTAAAATATATTTCAATGTATTTTGATAAAAAAAATATTTTAGGAAATGGCATCGAGCATAATGTTGAACCAATTATTTAAAAATATAAAATGTGAATGATTTTTGAAAATAAGTATTATGACACAAAACACATTTTTTATCTAAACATTTTTTATCTTCGGGACACATAAAATTTTCGTGAATCAATATATTAGAATTAACGGAATGTCTATAAGAATTTATTTTGTTTAATAATATTTTCCTTTCGTTAGGTAATAAACTATTATTACTACCTAAACAATTTAACCACATACTTAAAGTATCCATATTTACTGTAAAATAACCATTTATTGGTAAATAATTCTTATTAGCCTCAGAATAATGGCAATTGTATTGATATTTTATTTTCTTAATTAAATTTCGTATTACTTGTTCAGAACCATAAATTAGACCCATAACATATTGATTTTTATCAATTTTTGTATCTTGCTTTTTATCAATTTTTGTAGATTGCTTTTTCCTGTAAAAATTATCATTATTTTTATAAATTACGTTATCATTTCCCGTAATAATTTTATTTATTTCACTAATATCAATATCATTATTTTCATCTTTATTTAAAGGTTTACAACTTTTAGCCGGTATTAAATATGTTTTTACGTTATTGTTTTTTTTACCTTTCCATAGATATTTGCTTATTTTATCATTATGAATACCTATTTTAAGTAAATTTATAAACATTTTAATATCACTTGTAATATATTCTTCAGAAATATCCTCATGTATTTTTCCTGATATTGAAAAATTAGAATCCCCTTCTGCATATTTTATACACAAAAAATGCATATCAGTGTTTGCAAACTGTTTTATCATCGGAATAATTAATTCAGGTTTAAAATATTTTGATAATTTAACATTATTAATTTTTATCATATGTGAATAACTTAGGGATATTATTTTTTCCTTTGGTATAATATTTTTACTACTAACTACTACTACTGCTTCGCTACCGCTACTAACTACTGCTACTGCTTCGCTACCGCTACTAACTACTGCTACTGCTTCGCTACCGCTACTAACTACTGCTACTGCTTCGCTAATAACTACTGCTTCTCTACTAACTACTGCTTCGCTACTGCTACTATCAAAGCTATTATTTAAATTGCTAATAATAATTTCTTCATTTATATTATTTGCTAATTGAGTATTTTGAGGTTCTAAATATTCCGATGTTTCTAATAATTCGTTTAATTCTAATATAATATTATTATTAGGTTCAAACATAGAATCATACTCATTATTATCTTCTAAATTATCATTATTATCATCTAGATCATCATTATTATCGTCTAGATTATCATTAGCAACCAAGTTATCGTTATTTAAATTTTCATTCGAATTATTATTTTTTTTTGTGTAATAACCTGGTCCAACGAAATATGAAACAATATGATCAATAATATTTCTAATGGAAATAATGCCTTGATAATTATTTTCATATAAAATGGTATCATTTTCTTGATGAATAGATGCCATGTTTTATATTATAATATAATTATTATTATTATACGTATTGTTTTAAGATATTTTATTTCAATTTTTAAATTATAAAATTGAAAAATATTTTTACAATTGAACCTTAATAATAATATTATTAAAAATGTCTTTACAACAATTAATTAGTTCTTTTCCTAAATCATCCCTAGTTTTAGAATGGTGTAAAACTAATGATGTTAATACACTTGATGAAAACAACAATACTGCATTGAATGTATTATTAATGTCTGGTTTTATGACTTTTTTGAAAGCGAAAAATATAACTATCAATAATAACAAGAACGTGTTGATGGATAAATACATCAAAAAAAAGGAAAAGTTAATATTATTGTTATTATCATTAAATTCGGATGTTAATGTTAGAAATATTTTTGGTTGTAATACATTAAGATATGCATTAAATATTTGTAACAATGATATAATTGACTTGATTTGCAAAAATGTTATTGACATTGGTAATAATGAGATTACGAAAGAAAATAGAAATTTAGTAATCGCTATTAGAAATAATAATAATAATGTTGCTATAAAATTAATAAATATGGGAGCGTACATAAATTTTTATTCAATATCACAAGCATGGCCTTATACGCCATTACAAGAAGCTGTAAGAAAAGATAATAATATAATTATTGACTTGTTATTACAAAAAGGGGCTGACATTTCGACTATGTCTTATAATAATAATCAAGTTTTATTATTTTTTAAACACAAACAATTGGATATTGTAAATAAATTAATAGATGATAATAATGAAGGTATTTATTATGAAAAAAAAAGACATGTAACTACACGTAAAAAATATAAATATCCTAATATGGGTAAGCAAAGCGGACCGTTAGGGAAAACTATTTCATTATTTTCTTATGCAATAGAATATAATGAAGAAAATATAGCTAGAAAATTATTAAGGAAATTAACATTAAATAGTAATGACTTGCATTTGACTGTTACAAAAATTATTGGAAAACAAATGAATAATTTATTACATGATTTTTTAATTATTTACAAAGATAAAGCAAATTACATAGATAATTTTAATGGTAATTGTTTAATACACAAGGCGTGTTTTTTAAAAAACTATGTAGCTGCCAAATTATTAATTCAACATGGTTTTGATATTAACGTTAAAAACAATGGAAATTTTACGGCCCTTGATTGTATTAAAAAAGCAAATATAGATTTAAATGATATTAAATTTGAATATGTTGAACTTGAAGTTAAAAATATATTGGAAAACAAACCTCAAGAAAAAAAAGAAAATATCGTAGAATATCGTGATAATGATATTGTGTGTTATCTTGGTTATTTAATAAAACGATATGCTAAAGAAAAAGATCCTGAAACTTTAGATAATATTCTAGATATTATTAAAAATAATGATTGTGATAAACAAAATAAATACGGTTTGACACCTTTACAATATGCAATTATTAATAATTGTTATGATTTAGCGTTATATTTAATGGATATTGGCCATAATATCAACAATGTATCCAAAAAACAAGACACATTATTGTTGTTATCATGTAAAAAAAAAAATAATTTGGTAACGAATAAAATATTAGATTATTATGAACAAAATCCTGAATTACAAGATATTTACATTAATTATCAAAATAAAAAAGGTTATACACCATTATTATTTGCATTAAAGAATAGAAATAAGGAAATTGTTAATAGATTATTAAATATGAACGCAATTATATATTTAGGAACAATTAAAGAAGATCAATTAAATATTATTATTAATTATGGCGATGAAGATCTAGTAATAAAATATATACAAAAAGGAGTATTAGTTGATAATTGTTTGTTATTAAATGTTATGGAAAAAAAAATGTTTAATGCTTGCAAAATATTATTAGAAAAAGATATTAAATTTAAACCTGAAAAATTTGGTTGTAAAAAAAACAGTGGTTTGTTAATATTCCATATTTTAATAGATAATAATCAAAATGAATTATTAGAATTATTTTTAAAGAAACATGAAAACGAAAAAAAATTATTGAAAAAATTATTTTCAGTTTATAATAATAAATTAGAAACGTGCTTACATAATGCTATTAATTCTGATAAATGGAATATTGTTAAAATATTATTAAAATATGAAATATGTATAACAATTAAAGATGGGTATGGAAAAATGGCAAAAGATTTAGACAATGAACGATTAATTAAAGTAATGAATGATATATATTTAGAACGTCATAATGAATTTATTAATATGTTAAAAGAAAAAGAAAAGCAAAAAATAATAATTCTTGGCAAAAGAAAATTACAAGATCCATTTATTAATAATAATAATTTTATTAGTTTTTAAATTTTTTTTTATTATTAAAATTATAATGTCATTAACAAAAAAAATAAATTTTAATAATATTGAAAATATTGTTAGTTATACACCTTGTTATAATAAAATTTATTTGCAAAATTATCATTATGATAGTTTGATGATTGTTGATTATTTTGTAAATACTAATTTATTCTTTGAAAATCTTTTAAAAAATATGAATTTTTATCATGAATTAGCAGATTCGACAGATGAAATACAAAAATATTATGCAACAGTAGATAATCATGCAATGTTAATTTATGAAGAAAACAAAAATTATGATGATAAAATATTACCTATAGGTAATTCACATGCCTATTTTTGCAAAGTTAATTATAATATGATATACAAAACATTAAAATATCGAAACAAACAACCATATAGTGAATATTTTATTGATATACTTTTTAATAAAAAATCACAAGTAAAACAATATTTAAATAATTTATATTATGAAGACGAACATATTATTATTTTACCTGACATGGAAAGTAATTGTATAAATAAAAAATTTATAGATTTTTTCGGAAAAATTGTAAATAAAATGAATAATGAAAATATTAAACAAAATATTGATGAAAACGTTAATCAAAATATTGATGAAAACATTAATCAAAATAAAATAGAATTAGAAAAATATATATCAACATTGAATTTTAAAATAATAGTTAAAGGTAAAAATTATAATAAATTATTACAATTATATGAAAATCAAGATTTAGGAAATTTATATTTAGCGATGGTAAAAGAACATTATATTTCACCAATAATTATATTACAACATAATAACAATAATGATAATAACAATAATAATGATAATGACAATAATAATAATAACAATAATAATGATAATGACAATAATAATAATGTTGAACAAAATAATAAACAAAATTATTATGAAGAGTTTAAATTAATATATTCCAAAGTGATAAAATATTTTAATGATTTTGGCTTAAATATTGAGGAAAATATAAGAATGGATATACCGGCATTTAATATAAATAATCCATGGATAATAATAAATGCAAATTACAGGAATATTTATAATGGAGAATATAAATTCATAAGATTAATTAAATATCACGGTAATATTGAATTTTATAAATTTTTACAAGCGTTAAAATATAATGATACACTAGACAACAAATATTATGCTAGTTATAAAGAGGAAACAGTAAATAAATATGGATTAATAATTGAAGATGAAGAAAATAATAATTTTGATTGTTTTAAAACATCATATAAAATACAAAAAGGAGGAGCTAATGATATTAAAGTAAATAAAATATTACCTTATAAAATAGCAACTACAGGGGCATTATGTTCTCATACATTATGTGCGACTATAGATGATGTTAATTATTTAGTTTCTATAGTTCCTCATACGATGTATCAATTTAATTATTGGTACAAAAATAATAAAACTAATTTAATAATTGATAATTTAACCTCAATACAAAATAAACAAAAATATATGGTAAAGATCGGTAATTATAATTTTGTTTATAGTGATCAAGTTAAATTATATTATAAAGTCGAGTTATTAAAATTAAAAGGGTTTGATTGTTTTAAGATGAATTCAAAATTGAATTTGAATGAATTAAATGATTTTGAAAAAAAAAATAGCGCTTTATTACAATCACATAAAAATATTTATATATCTTTTGTTGAAAATAATATTATCGCTCAAGAAATGCTAAAACATATAGAAAATAATTTTGTAATATTAAGTGGTATAATGGTATTTAACATATTATATAATATTTATAAATATTTTGATGTATTATATCTTGACAAGTATAACAAAATATTAAATGAATTAAAAAAAATATATGTTGATTCAGAAAATTCAGAATTTATGTATATGGGAAAAGTATTAAATTATGACATATTAGATATCATTAATAATAAATCATTAATATTATTTTATGATAAATTGCCTTTTTGTTGCGTTGATTCTATGGAATATGTATTGGTAGGAGGAGTAGAAAATTATAGAAAAGTAATATGGTATATGGGTTTTGATTTAGTCAATAATGAAGGGATAATTAAAATAGCAGATTATTATTTAAATAATTATTCTTATATATTAGAAAAAAAAATTATTATTAATATGTTAAATATGTTAAATATTAATGTGTCAAAATTTTTTGATAATTATTTATTTAACATATTTAGATTATTTAATAAAGATGGTACTTTTAATAAATATAAAAATAAGTTAGACTTATTTATAGATTATTTAAAAAAAGATCTCGATATGCCATATATGTTTGCTTATTTTCATTATCCAAATAGTATAAAATATAGTAACTTGCATATACATATAAAAAATAGACATGCAGGAAGTTATGAAGTTGATAAAACTCAAAAATCATTTACCAAAATAATAACATATCATCAATATGTAGATGAAAGAATATATTATATAAATAATAATTATTTTGAATTAAGTAAATATTTTTATTTTTATCATATTATTCGTTTTAAATTAAGGCAAGAAAATATTAAAAATATTAATACTAACGACAAAATTATAAACAATTTAAAAATAATTTTAGATTCAGATCTAATTAACGATGATGATTATTTAAATATGATGGAAAAATTAATTTATAAAAATAATATGGTTGATAACGATATTACAAATCACAATTCAAATATATTATATAATTTGTTTAACAACAAGATTAATAATTTGTTTGTATTATAATATATAATGTCTAGAGAAAAGATTTTTAAACAAGATTTTATGGATATCATATTAGAAGAAGAAAAAATATTATATGACGATAAATTTATGTTTATTTTTTCTGGCAAAACATATAAATTAAAATTAGATAATATTAAAAAAATTCAAAACTTTAAATATTATAATAAAACGCAAAATATTACAAATTCATTTGAAACAAATATGGTAAATATTTTTAAAGAATATAAAACATTATTAGTGTTGGCTAAAAAAATAATAATAAATTTTATAATCGAGTCTAGAAAATTTGAATTATATGAAAGAAAAAATATTTTTTTAAATACCATTTTGTATTTTAAAAATAAATATTTTTCTGGTAAAAATATGTTTGTAATATACACGGATCTTAAAACAAAAGAAAAAATTAATATAGACACAATTAAAAAAAAATTATTAATCGACTGTGTTGAATACAATGCCAAAATTGATTTGAATATATCATTTATTTTATTATTTAACCATCACGTAGCAGTATATAATTATGATAGTTATATAAAACATTTTATTGGTGTTTATAATAAAATAATAAAATTACCTTTATCTGATAACATAATATGTATTGATGTACGAACTGATTATTATTTGGAATTGATATTTGATATGATTAATGTATTAAGATTTTATTATGAAGAAACTATTTTAATAAAAACTAAATTTAATTATAGGTATAATTTTAAGTTAGTACTAAAAAAAAAAATAAATAAATATAATAAAAAACACAAAATCACGTTTAATAATAATTTATATAGATTATATGAAAAACCTTTATTAACTGAGTATATTGATTTCATGAATAAAATATATAAATATTATTCACTCACAATAAAAACAATAATGTATATAAATACATTAAATGAAGATTATAAAAAATTAATATTAGAAAAAATTAAAATATATCGTGAAGCCAACGACGAAATATTGAATAATCAAATTGAAAATACCATATATTAATGATAAAAAAAATTTATTATATTATCATAAATTATTTAAATTGTAAATAATAACTGATTTAACAATACCATAAAAATCAATTTGAAAAGTATCTAATATTTTAAAATATATCGTAATTATTTTTCAGTCATATTCTTCAACGAATCCGATATTTCTGTAAATTTGTTTTGTTTTTTATCTGTTTATGTGTTTTGTTAATTTCTGAAAATAACAAATTATTGAAATATTTGTACAATTTGTCCTTATTTTTTTTACTAATAAAAGGACTATTATACATATTATTAAGTGTTTCATTATCAAAAAAATCGAAATTATTCTTAAAATAATTTTCAATTATATCATTTTTACATTTTATATTTATATTATATAATAATACTAACAAACCAATAATTTTAGTATCACTTAAATATTTTTCAGAAAAAGAATTTTCTATTAAAGTTATTTTGCATAATCTTTTTATACATTTCATAACTTTATGAATAATTATTATAGCTAATATAATTATGAACCACGAACACACCATTATTATTCCGATAATTGTTGGTAATATTTCAACAAAATTAGATTTTATATTTGAATCAAAACAGATCAATGATGTAATAAATGCAATACATAACACAATAATCATAATAACAGCATTCAACCAAATGAATTGCTCACGAATCATATTTAAAGATTTTGTATCATTTATAATAATTTTAAAATATTTTACATAATTATAATAATATGTATCTTGTTTAATAATTTCAAAAAAATCACAAGGATTCATAATACGATTTATATTTAAATCCGCAAAATATTGATTATATTTATCTATTTCTTGCATAATTTTTATTATTTTTAAATTTAAAGGACCTTTTATATTTTTTAAATAATCGATAATTATTATTTGTAGATCATTATTTTTAAAATAAATTTTTGGTAAAAGTGTAATATCTAATTCAGATAGATCATTAGATTTTAAAATATTAATTATTTTATTTTCCATAAAAATTTCTTTTTTTTGTAATATATTACCTAATAATATTGTAAATAACATTAACAAAAAACATAATTTACAGGAAATATCAACATATATATTAGTAAATAAAGTATATAAAAATATATCATATGTAAAATACACAAATATATCTGCTAATATACATATCATTAGTAGTAATGTTGCGAAAGCTACTATATTATTTAGCTTTTTATAGTCTTTATACAAAATTAAATAATCTAACATATCAATATATATTAATATTGATAGCGTTAGTATATTTATAACATATAATTTTCATTTTTTTTTTTGACCATATAATCTTATTGACTTGTATAAAAATAGTGTCAGATTATCAAAAACTGTTTTTATTTAGGATATTTAAAAATTATACTGTGTGAAAGGTTATCATGTTTATAAATATTTTATCTAAATTTTCATGATCTTTTATGCCTTCCATTTTCTTTTTCCTTATTTTTCTCTTGTTATTTTTTTATTATACTTTAAGATATAGATTATTTTATAAAATACACAAGTCTATTTTGGTTACTATCATTTTTATAAAAAAAATTGATTTTATATATCATAATTTATTAATCATTAATTATAAATATATTAATAATGACAATATGGATATATAAATATAATGATAACGAAATTCACGAACTAGTAAATAATTTCACGATACCCTACAATGACAATATTAAAATGTATGATATTGTAGTTTTATGTTACGATAAAATATTTGGTTATGTTTCAATTAGAAACATAATTAATCAAAAATACAAATATTATAAAATTAATTATTTTGTTGATATATGCGATATTCAATATTTTATGACACTTGATAAAAATTTCAAAAATGAAAATATTGTTGATGGATATAATATAATTTATTCATCAACAAATGACAAAACTGTTAAACAAAATATTTATTCGTATTCAAAAAATAATACCCAAACATCTATACATGAAGATATATTAAAAAAATCTTTAAATATTGCTAATCAAAACAAAAAAAATATTACAAAAATAAATAATACAAAAAATAATAATAATAAAATTAACAAAACTGATGATAATAATAAAAAAAAAACTATTAAGAAAATCGGAAAAACTAACAATAACACAGACAGTGAAAAAATTAACGATCCTGATAATATTGTTAATAAAAAAAAAACAAATAATACTACTAAGAAAAAAACAAATAATATTGCTAACGATAAAAAAAAAAATAATATTACTAGTAACAAAAATACAAATAATACAGATATCAAAAAAACAACTAACAAAAAAACAAACAACACTAATGATAAAAAAAACAAAAAAATTAATAATACAAAAGAATTAACCAAGACAGAACCTAAAAATTTAAAAAAATCTGATGATAATTTAATAAAGCGGAGTAATCGTTCAATTTCTGATAAATATAATAACACTTGTTGTGATAAAAATTGCGATGAAAATAATAATATATCAATTAATAACAATACTAAAATATGCAATAATATTATTGATAACAATGTTTGTGTTATTAATAATAATGAGAAAACAGAAAAAATTCAAGTATCTTATGAAAGTGATGAAATTATGAGCGACGACGAAATTATGAGCGACGACGAAATTATGAGCGATGACGAAATTATAAATAACAATGAAATTATAAGTGACGACGAAATTATAAGTGACAATGAAATTATTAAAAATAATGATGTTCTCGTTAGCGATGATGAATGTATTAGTGATAATGACGAAATTATAAATGATAACGACGATATTATAAATAATTATGAAAATGATGATAATAATAACGAAATTATAAGTGATTATGAAAATGATGATAATAATAATAACGAAATTACAAGTGATTATGAAAATTGTGATAATAATAACGAAATTATAAGTGATTATGAAAATGATGATAATAATAATGATAATAATAATGATAATAATAATGATAATAATAATAATGATAATGATAATTATAATAATGATGAAGATGAAGATGAGGATAATGTTAATGATGAAAATGACTATTTAGATGATTATTTGAACGAAACATATGATATAGAAGAAAAAATACCCATAATGGTGTATCCATGTAATAATTTTTTAACTGAATTTGGCAAGATAAATGAGGATGATAAAAAAAAAATGTATATAATAAATCATTATAAAAAATGTGCATCATGTACAATTATAAATAATAATAATCAAGATTTTTTTGTTATAAAGAAACCAATAATTCAATATTATGAATTAGAAAAAGGTAATAAAACTATGGATGCAATTATGGATAGTTATTTTGAATTATGTAATTATGATGTTCCGAAAAATAATGTGATAATTTATTATAATAAAATATATGGTGATGCTTATTATGACAAATTAATTATAGTATGGAATTAATTTATTCATTAATTTTATTCATTAATTTTATTCATTAATTTTATTCATTAATTTTATTCATTAATTTTATTCATTAATTTTATTCATTAATTTTATTCATTAATTTTATTCATTAATTTTATTAATTAATTGTTTGACATTATTTATTCTACTTTTGATATTATTATAATATAATCTTTGTTCTTCTATTTCTGGTTCTTCTTTTAATAATTCTATTTTTTCATCTGATACAACTATTTTAAATAAATATGTCATTAAATTATTTTCGATATATTTTACCATCACATTCATTATGATTTTAGGAACATTATTCGATACATTTATTTTAATAGTATTATAATACATTTCCAATAATTCTATGATATAATTATTGTTATCTTTTTTATCAGAATTTAAAATATTTTTAAAATCAATATTATCAGTCCAAATATAAGCTTCTTCATCTAATATGATATTATTAATTCTGTCTATAATAACTAATTTTTGTATTTTAATAATATCGTCAATTATTTTATTAGTAATAAAGGTCGCTAATTGTGAATATTGAATAAATTCTTCAGAATTAAATATAGTTTGTATTAATTCTACTATAACTGTACAAATTGATTCTAAAGTATTATTAGACGGCCCTTGTAATAATTTTATTGGTTTTAAATTCAAATCTAACATACATGCTTCTAATAATTGTATTGGAGGTGTAGAACAAGACATATGATTGCCTTCAAAGCTTGCTATAACATGGTTAAAATAATTTTCATTATATATTTTACTATTAGTAAATGGTTTTATTAACATAATATCTCGACGATATTTTATAAATATATCTTTTATACATTTACCGGCATTAAAAATTGGATTACCTCGGGATTCTATTGAGTCTATGAATTTATTTATAAAATTAGTAACATACTTGTTCAACACTAAAATTTTACCTTCCTTACTATTTGGTATATCATTACCAAGTTTTAATAATGATTGTGTTACTTTGATTTCCAAATTAGTTAATTCAGTTAAAGACACAGGTATTGCTTCATTTAGTGATTGAACTAAAATTTTAGTTAAATTATTAGTTAAATTATTAATTCCTAATTTTGGTTTGTATAATGATTTTTTGTATTCATTATGAGCATTAAAATATTCAGTTTCTAATTTAAAACCTGTTAATATATCTATTTCTTGTATGTCATTACGATTTTTTAAAAGATAATAACCATAATTCAACATTAAATTTTTAGATATTTTATTTAACAAATAATCACCCACATGTGAATCTTGATTCATTAAATCCGGTTTAGTTAAAACACCTATAGTTCTAGAACCACTTTTATCGTATTTCTTAACTAGCGCCAAACCTAAATCTGTTTCTAAATCTGCTCTAGCTTGCATTACAGCAATAATTATAGTTTTAGGTTGAATAATGTATGATGATACTAAATTTTCTATCCTTTCTTTAATATCTACAGGTTGTCCTTTATCTTCACATGCTACCATAGTTAAACCAGGTAAATCTATTAAGGACAAATCAGGAACATTTGGAGAATATATTTTTAATATAATAGGAACGTTACTTATATTCATATTATTTCCACATATTTCATTGGTTTTATCTTGTATATGATTCCTAATAGTTGTTATTTCATTAGGAGTTGGTATAGGAACTGTTATAGTTATTTTTTTTTCTTGAAACCATTTTTCATTATCATAATTACCAAATTCTACGTAACTTGCATTATTTTTTGGTATTTTTATTAAATTTAATTCCAAAGGAGTCCTTGTTGTCATTAATTTACCTGTTGGTAAAATATCCATGGTAATTATAGAATTTAAAACTGAACTTTTACCAGAACTTTGTGTTCCTACTACAACTAATCTTGGTAATGATAAATCAGTTCCAGTAATATTCGAATCAGATATTATATTATTTATTTCATTTGCTAACATAATAGTTTTACTATCTGACAATTTCGATAATGTTAATTGTATGTCATCTTTAGTAAAAATATTGTATAATGTTGATAATTGTAATAAATTCATTATATTAGTATTATAATATATTATTAATACTAAATTACTAACAAAAATATCAATTTTTTTTTATAGATTGTAAAATACCACCAAACAAACTTATAAACAAAATAATAGGTATTAATGATGTATTATTAATAATATTAAATATAAGTAGCAAAGAAATAATTATCAATAATAATGATATTATTAATTGAAATTTTTTTGACCACCATTGTTCATTAGTTTTGTATAAAATACCATATGATAAATTAACAAATGCAAAAGAACATAAAATTAAAATAATATATGGCAAATATTTATTATTACGGAATAAATAAACATTATAATATAAAATAAATCTAATTACAATACAAACAAAATAAAATAAAAAAAATTTATCTTTTTGTATTGTTTCTTTTTTTACTAAACCAATATTTAATAATAATTTGTCAAAATCAGGATCACCTTTAAAATTTTCAAAATACATTATATTAAAAACAAATATTAAATTATTTTAAAAAACAAATATTAAATTATTTTTAATAATAAAAATTTCTTAACCAAATATATTATTATTTACTAATATACTTTCTTTTTCACATTTTTCAAAATTATGCAGCAAAACTAAATTATCTTAATAATTTAAAGGCAATTAATTTTGGTATTTACTTATAAAATTTTCTTTATTTAGATTTAAAATATCTAATACTATTTTAAAATAATTTTGATTTTTAATTGTTTCTTCGAATTTTAATATTAAAATTATTATTTGGTTTATGTTTTTGTAATAATTCAGGCAAAACAAATTTTGAATATTTATTTTTTGTTTCATTTTCTAAATTTATAAATATTTGGTCAGTTAATTTTTTTAAAACTGCATTTTTTCGCTTTAATATTGCATCAATAATATTATATTCCTCTGATATTTTTTTTCGCAAAAAATATAATTCAGTTGCATTTAAATTTTCTAAACTCGTATTTAATATATTATTATTTTCATCATATATTTTGTACTTGCAAATGAATAAAAATAAAAATAAAAATCAATAATAAATTAAATCATTAGTGTTAAATTATTCTTAAATATCAATTTTCTAATTAAAAATATTATGTTTTTATCTTCTTTCTAAATATTACATATTATTAACGTATTCATAATTCTATGTTTAAATTATTAAACCATAATGTATATTAGCTTTCATTTTTAAAATATTGAATTATTAAAATTCATTAAATAATTTATAAACATTATTATAATTTATTATATAATAATATAGTATAAAATGAATCAAACAAAAGATATCATTAAAAATTATTATCCTAAAAGTAATAAATATTTCATATTATATAATGATATTTTGGATCAAGATATTAAAATGAATCGTTATGAAGCAACTAAATATAAAAAATTATTAAAATATCAAGTTTCCGACGATTATTTTTATACAAAAATATATCCAAGAGATTATAAAAATATGGAAATTTTGCCATTACAAATAATGGAAAATAATGTAAATAAAATTCATTATTTTCCTAGAATTGTTTTAAAAACATTTATAAATAATATAACAGAAACTTTAAATATATTAGAACCATATTATAATAAATATCCTAATGGAATTGTAATAGATAAACCTAAATTACGTGATTTATTTAAAATGCATAATCAAAATCAATTTATTGCCGAAGATTATAAATATATTTATCAAGTAGATAAAACATTAATTAACTCGTTCGATAATATTTTACAGGTCGCGAATATTTTTTACGATAAAACTTTTATTAATAAATATAAAATAAGAAATGTTTTTATTCCTTGTAATAATTTAAAAGATTATAAACCATCAATTTTATTAAATCTTACAGATGAATATATAAATAAAAATTCAATAGGCTCAACATTAATATTAGATATTGATTATTTTATAAAATATTTAACACACTTAGAAAATACGAATATTATAGGTAAAAATACAATTGGTAAAACAATAATAAATCTATTTAACAGAATTTATAATAATAATATATTAACTACTTTAGAATTAGAATATGATTTAGAATATAAACCAACTTATGGATTTAAAAAAAATCATATTGATATGTTGATAAATGTAATTAATGAATATTATTTACATTATTTAAATGTTTCTAAATATTCAAAAAAAATAGCAAAACTTGATATAAAAGATGCAGAATCATGTATGAATATTAGAAATAAATTTAATAATATATTGGAAAAAGATATTTTAAATGGTTATATCAATAATAATATTGATATAAATAGATTATATAATAAATTTAAAAAAATGTATGATATTTTAAGTGCATGTCATTTTAAATTACAAGGTTTAGATAGTTTTCAAGATAAAAACATGAAAAATTATAAATATGATAATTGTGAAAATCGATCTTTTACACCACCTGATGAACCAAAATCTTTAATGTTAAATACTTGTGATACTATATTAAAAGAATTTAAATTAGTAAATGACGATAAATTAAATGATACTTTAAAAAGACATATTAATAATAAGATTAGTGAGTTAAAAGAATCTGGTAATTATGCAAATCCAGGAAATTTTGCTTCATTACCACAATATGAATGGTCTGAAGAAGATATGCAAAGATTTAAAGCATATGAATATAATTTAATTTATATGCCCGAATGGATAAAATATGTTTTAGATAATGATTTTGATTCTGCAAATAATTATAAACAAGTTATTTTAGGAAAAGTTTATAATAGGACTTTTCTGGATTTTAATGTCGGTTGCAATATAATATTTAGTTCAAGACCATTTGTCCAGAGTGAATATATGTCAATGATTGCTTGGAGTGTTCCAGTAAATAAAGTTACGATAGCTTGCCTAATGAAAAAAGATATGATATTTCCTTTTAGAATAATAGAATTAGTTCCTGCAATAATAAAATATCCAAAATTAGCACCAAATGAAGAATATAATATATACATTGGATCAATATTATCAAGATTTGAAGAATTACAAAGAGTAGAACATCAAATGGTATATTTAAATTATGATAACAATGGTCTAAGATTTACAAATAATAAAAATTCTGCTAGTTATCATTATTCGGTATCAGATTCCAGTTTTTCAGTAACATACATCGAATTAACTATGTTAATGTATTTAGAACAAGATTTAGGAATAAAACCATATTTTTATAAAATTAAAAATACAAATTTAAATAGTGATCCAAGTGTTTTAGTATCTAGATATTCTCCAGAAGAAATAATTAATAAATATAATGCATTGGGTTTTAATGGTTTAGAAATAATCAATACTTTAGAACAAGTAACACTTAAACGGGATGAATATAAAAATTTTTATTATGAAACTATAAATACATCACAAAATACAATGCAAAATAAGAATTATCATTCACAAAACAATGATCGTCTTAATTATAAAAAACATAATTTAAAAGGAGGGGATAAGGGATCTAATATCATAAATCAATTAACACGAAATAAAGTAAAAAATATATTAGAACATCAAAATATTTCTAATAATGAAACATTAATTATGACAAATATTTATGATAATATTAATATTACTTATAAATGGGATGTAATATTTTCTTATCAAAATAAATTAATAAACAATAAAATTTTTTCATATAAAAAATACCAGAAACACATTAATAAACTTGCTATTTTAAATAATAAATTCGGTAGTCAAATGGGTAAAATGTGTAATTTAATGTCAAAATTTTTATTCATTAAAATGTATTCAAGAGATATAAATTATTTTTATATTAAAAATGGTGAAGGTAATTTTTTAACACAAAATATAACAAAAAATGTAAATGATTATGAAAAAAATATATTAAAATTATTGGACACATATAATTTACATAGCATTCTAAAATATAATATTAATGATATGCTAAGTTTTGTATTTTATATGTGGTTCGATGATTATAATATATTTTCAAGTGAAGAAAATGTCGCCTTATTATCTAAAAATTGTAAAATATTAGATGGATTAATGTTTTATAATAAACATCATTCTTCGATAAAAAACATAGATTTTTATTTATTTACATATTCAGTCCATGAAAATATTATAAAAGAAAATACAACATATTTAAACGATAATAACATCAATTACACAGTAATAGAAAAACCTGTAATACTTTTAGAACCAATTAAAAACAAAAAGTATTCCGTTTTAATTATTGATTATATTTTATATATCGGTAAATTAAATAATTATAGATCTAATGTATATATGTATGGTTTAATAAGTTGTCTTAATTATTTATTTAATACTTTGATAATAGGAGGCACATTAATATTGTATATGCCTATTATATCATCATTAATGGGTTTTCATTTCATTTCTTATTTATCATCTTTGTTTGATGAAATAATATTTTCATCACGTGTAGACAATTGTATTCCATCATTGATGATCGTTATATTAAAAAATTATAAAGGAACATTAAATATAAATGAATTTGATAATCTTGTTACAGAAATTAAAAAATATAATTTAGACGATGGTTATAATTATAGGGCTACAAATATAAAAGAAATTAAAAAATTGGGATTAGAAATAGAAAATAAAAAAACAAATCAAAGCGAAAAATATTTGACTAATATTGTTTCACCAATTAATACTGAATCATTGGATTATTTGTATAATGCATATAAAACATTTACTAATCAAATTTTTATAAAACAATATAAATTCCTAAAAAATATAGAATTATTATACAATAATATAAATAATCCAGAATATATATCTTTACATATATTAAATTCATTAAATTATGCCATAGCTATAGCAATTAAATATGACTTGGAACTAAATGATGATTTAAAGAAAGCAAGAGCAAAAGAAAATTATATATATAATATAAGTAAATATGATTTAGATTTTAAATAATATATTATCAAAATTATCATGTTATATAATATAAATTATTATATAACATAATATTATAAAAATGTTAAACAAAGATTTAAAAACAGTTAATCAGGATATTGCTAAAATAATTGAATGTATTGCTTTAATATGTAAAATAATTTCAAAAAAAGTAGAAAAAAGTCAAAGTAAAAATTTACATGATAAAATTAATTCTATAAATTATCATGGAGATATTGTAAAAAAATTAGATATTGTAGCCAATGATATATTTTTAAATAACCTTGTTTCAATATCAGATATCAAAGAAATTATATCTGAAGAAATGCATTTGCCATATTTAGTAAATTCTGAAGGTAAATATATAATTAGCGTAGATCCTTTAGATGGTTCATCTAATATTGAAGCATGTGTGTCCATTGGTTCTATTTTTGGTATTTATAATACTAATAATGAAATATTAGTATCAGGATATTGTATTTATTCTAGTTCTACTATTTTTGTATTAAATGTAAATCAAGTCGTAAATTCTTATATTTTAGATAAAGATATAGGAGAATTTATTAAACACAAAAAAGATATCAAAATACCAAAATACAATAAAATATATTCTGTAAATCATGGTTTATATAATAATTTATCTGATACAAACAAAACAATTATTGATAATTGTGTTAATAAAGGTTATTCAATGCGTTATATTGGTTCAATGGTAGCTGATGTTCATAGAACATTGTTATATGGAGGAATATTTATGTATCCTAATACCAATAACTTACCAAACGGAAAATTAAGATTTTATTATGAAGTATTACCTTTATCACATATTATTTGTTGCGCAGGAGGTCAAGCTTATATAAATAAAGATACCCTAGTTTTAGATTATAAAACTGATGATATACATCAATGTGTTCCAGTATATTTAGGTAGTTTACAAGTTTTGAGAGAAATAATGAATTTATAATAATCATCAAATTTATAATAATAATTAAATTATTATTTAGTATCTAAATTTAATAACATCATTGAAATAAAAACTGATAATGCAGATATTACAAACAACTCAATAAACAATAATATCAATAACACCATTTTACCTGAAGATGACAAACATAAACTAGATAAAGAAATAAATAATGAAATTATAATACAACATATAAATAAACTCGCAAAACATGAAATTGCAAAAAACATTTCTTGCATAGGATATGGCACAATAGAAAAATTAGAAAAATATAGATATCCTATACTATATAATATTTGTAATATTCTATAATTTATAACTATAGCACAAATTATGATTATAATTATTAAAAAATAATTACCAAACGATTCATAACAAAACATATATATATTATTAGTTAATATTTTTTTATCCTTAATAATCTAATTAATAATCTAAATAATTTAAAATAAGTAATTTAAAATAAGTAATTATTATATAATGGTAAAAATAAATAAAATGTTAAGCAAAGATAAAAACAAGGATAAAAACAAAGGCAAAGATAAAACTAAAAACAAAAATAAGGATAAAGATAAAACTAAAAACAAAACGAAAAATAAAACTAAAGATAAAAATAAAAATATAACAAAAATTAACGATGAATATAAAATTAAGGAATACAAGAATAATAAAATTAGTATAAATGCGGATATATTTTTGAAAGGTAATGGTATAAAACAAAAAATAAATGGAGCGTCGATATCTTTTAATTGGCATAGGATAGAAAAATTGAAATAATAATTTTATAATAACTTTATTATATATGTTTTATAAATAAACATGGAACAATACAAATATATATGTGAAACTTGTTATGTTAAAAAAAATCAATATGTATTTTTCAATAGTATAAATGATATTTATAAACATTTACATAATAATTCTGAATGTGAGAAAAAAATTATTAAAAAAAAAAACTATGACAAAAATATATCTATTAATAATCGTAATTATATATTGATAGATATCGAAGTTGATTATAACAATAATCCTACATTTTCGATTTTACCTGTTTATGATATTTCGAAAAAATTACATTCTTGTTTATAATTAGTTTTTAACTACCATATCACGAAATAATGCATTTAAAAAATTAAAAAATTTATCTCTAATTAAACCTAATCTAGTAAAAGTATCACTATCTTCTTTATATGTTATTCTCATATTTTCGTATCTGTGTAAAAATATATGAATTTTATAAATTAATCCTTGCAAAATACATACATTTGTATCTACATTAACATTTTGTCTAATGTCGGATAAAATATTCCATATATTTCTTTCAGTTTCGCAAAATAAATGATCTAGAAAACTAATAATATTTTCTCTTTTTTTATCGTCCCCGTATCTAAATAATTTATAAGATGTACTATTATCTTCGGCCAATCTATTATTTTCTACTATTTTTAATTTATAACCTACTCGTAAATCAGCAATTACCTTCAATGTTGAACTTATCATATCAATATTTAACTCGGGCCATGTTTCGTGTTCTTCTTGCATTTTATTATTTAGATTTGGCATACTATTTACTTTATTTTCTGACATATTTTTTTTGAGTTGATTAAATAGGTTAAATTCTGTATTACTCGAGTATATATTATTGCCTTGTTTGTCCATATATATATATAACGAAAAAAAAAAATGATATTTTAACATTAGAATATATAATAATGTTTATATATCATAAAAGCTATATATAAATAAATAATGGGTAATTATACTAGTGTCAATAATTTAGTCAAAGAAAAGGAAGAAATTATTCTTGATAACTTATCAAAAGAACTAATTATCAATTATACACAATCGTTAAATATACGAAAAATTCGAATCGATCCAAAATTGATCAAAAATCAATTAGCAAGTTTAGAATTAACTAACAATAAAATTATTCCGATGTGTATTGAATTATATGAAAAATTATATAAATTATTACCAGGAGAAATTAAAGCAGTTAAAACAGAATATGTAGAACCTGAATTTGATCCTGATCAAATAATACAACAAGCATTAGCAACTGTATTACAAAATAATGAACAATATTATACAGTATTAAATGAAATGTCATTGAAATTAAACACTAATTTTAATATTTTACCTATCACAATAGAAAATTTAAATGAATCATTTAAAGAATTAAAAACATCTCAAGATATGTGCGGCATAAGTAAAAAAATTTGTTATCATTTACCAAATTATATTAAACAACGTTTTATTAATTCGTTTAATAATTGTTTGGAACATCCTGAAACAATAGATTTTAATTTTGGCAAAGCAACTTACAAATATAAAAAGGATGATGATAAGGATATCAAAAATTATAGGAGAATTATGGCAATACCAGTTTTTATTAATATTTTCCATAGAATATTAGCAATACAAATTGATAATTATTTTAGAACAAATAATATTATTGATACTACTATACAAAAAGCGGGTATTAGTAATCAAAAAACGCCAATATTACAACAAATTATCAAAATTAAAGAAATAATTAAAGATTCTAACGACAATAACAAAAAATTAGCATTAATGTTTATCGATGTAAAAGATGCATTCGGTTCTTTAGACAGAAAAGCATTATTCATTATTTTAGAAAAATATGGTGTAGATATTAAATTTATAAATTATTTAAAAACTTATTATGATCAGTTTGTATATTTCGCAAAAATAAAAAATAAAAATGTAAATAATGTTCCTTGGGTAAATGGTCTAATTCAAGGTTGTCCATTATCGCCTTTATTGTTCATTACCGCTTTAAATTATATTTTTAAGAAATTTATTTCGGAAAATGAAAATCTTGGATATAATTTTAATAATGTTCAAATAAATATGTGTGCTTATATGGATGATATTGTATTAGTATGTAATGATGTTGATGCGTTAAGTATTGCATATTATAAAATTGTAGAATTATTAAAATTAATTGGTATGGAATTAAATGTAGCTAAAACTAGTATTCTTTTAAATGGATATACTGACGATGAAATTAAAAATATTAATATTGATAATATAAATATTTCTGATAAATTCGTTTATTTAGGTTGTTTAGTAACAAAAAATATTAATTTTGAAACTCAATTTAATGAATTTATTAAAAAAATATCTAGATTATTATATCAAGCAGACATTCAAAATACTACTGATGAAACTCGTATTAATGAATACACTGAATTAATACATCCTTTTATTGTTAGAACATTAGCTAAATTATATGATTTACCAAAAGAATATAAGTTAAAAATTTTAGCAGTAATTAAAACATATTTTACTAAATGGAATTACAATAATTACGAAATTTTCCCTAATTTTGAAAATCTTGTTAAAGATTGTGATGATAATGTAATTAGAACAATGGATCCAAAAAAATATGATAAACATAATATTGATGATACTGATGTAGAAAGTAGTAAAGTATTAACATTTAATAAACCAATAGGTTTTGAATATGGAAAAGAATAAAAATTATTATAATTATTATTATTATTTTATTAGTATTATTTTTTATCATTTTATTATTTTATTATTATTTTGTTATTTTCATCATGATTATTTTTATCATGATTATTTTCATTATGATTATTTTTATCATGATTATTTTTATTATGATTATTTTTAATAAATTAAAAATTATAATATCAAAAAATAATAATTAAAATAAAAAATTAACAATAGCCGATTCTTTTAATGTTTAAAGCAGTTAATGGAAAACCTGATTTTTCAGAAACATCCATAATTAATTGTCTAACATAGGTTCCGCTACTAACTTTTACCCGAAAAGTAAAAGTTTTAAATACTTCCCCTAAATATTTTTCCCAACAATTAATAATTTCTTGTTTTCTAAACGTATTATTAATATCATTTAATAAATTTAATTTTTCAATAATATTAACCGTAGTAACATTATCACTACCTAAATATTCACAATTTTCAATATAAACACGTTTTTCAGGTTGTTGATTATTTTTCAAAATTTTGTATTTGATTGATGAATGAACGGGTCTTTTTTGTAAAATATGTTTTCCATTATAATCCAACATATTATTAGTAATTTCCTTCTCGGTCAAAATATTTAAATCATCATTATAAGCTTGATGGATACCTAAAATATCTCCTGTATCAGTAGAAATACCAGCCAACATAGTAAATTCATAAATTTTATTATGTTGGTCATGTTTTCGACAATCTTTACAATCTTCATCAGTCAAAATCAATACAATACCTTCAGCCATTTCATCTAACCTTCCCGAATAACATGCTTTATTACAAGTATAAGTCGATTTAACATGTTCAATTAATTCCCCCATTCTTTGGCCAACAGGTTTATATACGTGGTATTTACCCATGATTAATAAATTTATTATTAATAAAATTATTAATAGACTTGTATATAATTTTTTATTTCAATTTTTAAAATAAAAAATGAAAAAAAACATGTTAAATTATAGATTATAATATAATTATTAATAATCAAGATGAATATTAAACCAAGATCAAATTATAAACCAAATTATAAACCTATTAATGGCAAAGTAGTTAGTGGTGAAGTAGTTAGTGGCAAAGTAGTTAGTGGCAAAGTAGTTAGTGGCAAAGTAGATAGTGGCAAAGTAGATAGTGGCAATGTAGTTAGTGGCGAAGCTAATGGTAAAGGAGCAAGATATAATAAATATATTTATAAATTTATAAAAATATTTAAAGAACCAACAATTATTAAATTTATAGAAACTAACTTTAATATTAAAACAAGTATCAGAAAAAATAATGTATATTATCGTGTTATAAATTATTATGAAACTGATAGAGAAACAATAGAAAAATTATTATCAAAATTACATATTTTAGGTAGTTGGAAAGAATATTTTCAAATATTATATCTTTGTAGGAAAAAGCATACTTGTAATTTTACAAAACCAACACGAAAATTTACTAATTTAGAAAGATATATTTACAAAATTTTATCAGAACAATTTTTAAAAGATATTAAATTAGTTAATTCAGTTTCCTATGAAAAAGTATCAGGCATAAATGATTTAATAAATATCAAGAATAATACTAATGATAATTACATATCTACGTTAGCTAAACATTTACCTAGACAAAAATCCAAATTAAACAAGCTATTAAATTTTTCAGATAATTTTGATATTTTTAATGACTTTTACTTAGAAAAGCCAGGTCTGTATAACCATTATGTAAAACATCTTAATGATATATTAGGAGGAGATTCTACATTTATTCGGGCTTGTAATGCTAAAGAATTTAATAAAATCAAATTCACAAAATTATCTAGATCATGTATTAAAAAACATTATAATATTATAATAAATAATGAAATTTTATTAGAAAATTATAAAATATTCTTATACAATTATTATAATAATTATAATATTTATGAAATCGTAAATTTATTATTCAATTATAATAAATTAAATGACATAACAAAAAATATAATAAACGAATTATGGTCAAATAAAGTAGAAATATATTTGGATAATTTAGAAAGAGATTATAATATTCAACCGACAAATAATATTTATGTTGAATTATCAAATAAAATATGTAATAATAAAAATAAATACCTTTTTATAAATGTTATTATATTATTATACATTAATAATCATAAAATATTTAATACTAATAATCAAGAAATTTTAATAAATGATCAAAACACTATTTACAATAAATTCAATAAAATTAAACAATATATGGCACCAAATAATTTTTTAAATAATTATGATGGTTTAATATTTACACAAGACAATACTAAAAAAAATGCAGTTATTTTAAATGATAATAATATTTGTAATAATAATAAATATTATGATTATCCTATTAAAAATAAAAATTCTTTAATTATAAAAGAAATCGTAAAAAATTGTGATAAACGTAAAATAAATTTTATAAAATTTTGTGTTGTTATGTTTTTTGTGTTTTTAGTATTATATTTTTTTCGTTTTTAAAATGTAAATCTTGATTTTATTATTATTTTTATCATTATTTTATTAATTTTATTATTATTTTTATCATCATTTTATTAATTTTTTATTATTATCTCATTTTTATTATTATCTCATTTTTATTATTTTATTTCTTGTTTTATTTTTATCTTATTTTTATTATTTTATTTCTTGTTTTATTATTATCTTATTTTTATTATTTTATTTCTTGTTTCATTGTTGATTTTGTAATAAAAATTAAAATAAAAATTGAAATAATATTTTAAAAACAAGTAAATATTTATTAAATATTAATAATTATTAATAATTAAAATATAATGAATAATATTAAAGAAACATCGGCAGTATTTGATCAAAAATTTTATATTACTACAGCTATTAATTATACTAATGGCAGTCCTCATATGGGTCATGCTTATGAGGCTATTTTAGCAGATATAGTAGCAAGATATAATAGAATTTATGGATATGATACTTTTTTCTTAACGGGATCAGATGAACATGGTCAGAAAATATTAGAAACAGCCAAAAAAAATAATGTTGAACCAATTGAAATATGTAATAAATATTATAATGAATTTGTTAATTTAAATAAAAGATTAAACATATCATATGATAATTATATTAGAACTACAAGTGAAAAGCATGAAAAAGTGGCACAAACATTATTACAAAAATGTTTAGAGGCAGGAGATATTTACTTAGGTAATTATTCAGGTTGGTATAATGTAAGAGAAGAAACTTTTATTAGTGAAAATGAAGCTAAATTGAGTAATTATTTAGATTTAGCAACGGGAAAAGAATTAATAAAAATGGAAGAATCAAGTTATTTTTTTAGGTTGTCAAAATATCATACAAAAATACTTGAACATATAACTAATAATGAAAATTTTATTATGCCTAATTCTCAACGAGCTAATATCTTAGCTAGATTACAAGATGAATTACATGATTTATCTATTTCTAGAACATTTTTTGATTGGGGAATAAAAATGCATAATGATCCTAAACATGTATTATACGTTTGGTTTGATGCATTAGCTAATTATATAAGTGGTTTAGAATCACAAGAATATTGGCCGCCAAATGTTCAATTTATAGGTAAAGATATTACATGGTTCCATTGTGTAATTTGGCCAGCAATTTTAATGTCAGCAAATATCGAATTACCTAAAACTATATATGGTCATGGTTTTATTCATGATATTAACGGTTATAAAATGAGTAAATCATTATTTAATGTAATTGATCCTAATGTTATTTTAGATAAATATAGTTCTGATTCAATGCGCATATATTTAATTAACCAAAATCCGTTATATAATGATTTATCTTTCAATCTTGATAAATTAATTTTAACATATAATGCAGATTTAGCGGATACTATAGGAAACTTAGTAACTAGAACTGTAGCTATTTTAGAAAAAGTATCAAATAGTTTAATACCTGATGTAGAATCCGAAAATATCATTAATTTAGATATAATTAATGAAACAAAACAATTATTTGATTCTTATGATTTACATTTAGCATACGAAAAATGTATTAATGCTTTCAAAATGATAAATCTTTATTTGACACAAAAAGAACCTTGGAAAATAAAGGATTCTCAAGATCCTACATTTGAAAAAAGACAAATAATAGTTCGTAGTGTATTAGAAGCAATATATATTGCAAATCACTTATTATATCCATTTGCACCAGAAACATCAGAAAAAATATTTGATACATTAACAACATTGCCTAAAGCCTTGAGTAGTATTAATACATTTACCAATCTATTACCAAATACTAATATCAAAAAATATAAATTTACAAAAATAGAAATACAAAAAAATAATCAAAACAATAATAAAAACAATAATCAAAATAACAAAAATAATAATCAAAATAATAATAAAAAAAATAATTTAGAACAACATTTATTTACTAAATTAGATATTCGTGTAGGTTTTATTAATAATATAAATATCCATCCTTCTAGTGATAAATTATATTGTGAAGAAATTGATATTGGTAATAAAATTTTAAAAGTTGCTTCAGGATTACAACAACATATACCTATTGACCAAATGCAAAATAAAAAAGTATTAGTAGTATGCAATCTAAAGTCAGCAAAATTAGCAGGTTTTGAATCTGAAGGTATGGTTTTATGTGTCAGTAATGAAGAAAAAATAGAATTAATAAATTGTGATAATTGTCAAGTTGGAGAAAGAATATTTTTAAAAGATGTTCCAATAATTGATAGTATGATTATTAAAAATAGAAAAGTATTAGAAAATGTATTAGAACATTTAAAAACAAATAATGAAGGTATTCCATGTTTTGATAATTTACCTTTTATGACTGATAGCGGCATATTATGTAAGTCTAATTTATGTAATGCAAATATTAGTTAAATTAATAAACATTTTATTTGGTATTTTTTATAATAAATTAGTAAATTAATAATTTAAGTAAAATATCAAAACAAATATTTATCATTTTAAAAAGTATGACAAAAAATTTAATTAATATTAATAATATAATGGCAAAAAAAATATTTGATATTAACGATATCGAGAATAAAAAATTATTGACAAACGATTATTTATACAATTTAAAACTATTGTATAAATATAATAATTTTATAATAAAATACAATGATAAATTATTACCAACAAAAATATTAAAAAAAAAAAATGATCATAATCAAATTATATATACAATCAGATATGATGGACTAAAATATCATGAATTATGGCCTTTTAAAATTGATTTTTGTAATATTATGACTCAGAAAGTAGATAATACTTGTTATATAGCTAATATACACAATACTAAAACTTTAAGTGGAACAAATATAATGGAAATAATTATAAAATTATTAGAATTGATACATATTAAAAAGGCAATATTATTTGATGGTACGAGTATAAAATGTAATAATTCAAATTTAGACTTGTCGTTGTTTAAAATATTAGAAAAAGGTATTACATTTTATCAAAAATTCGGTTTCGAATTTGAGTTTTATCCTTCTAGTTACCAAGGTTATTTATTTATAAACAAAAAAAATATGTTAAATATTTTTAAAACTAACTTGGAAAAATTTAATAAAATAAAAATAGAATATGTAAAAAAAGGACTAGAAGAAATGTTAAAATTATTAACACAAGTAATTATAAATCAAGATTTTAATAAATTAACAATAGAAATTTATGATATAAATGGTAATTATTTATGTCCTAATATTCAAGATAAAGTTTCTAGAACAATAAATAATATAATTATAATTTTGGGAATATTTAATAAAGATAAATTTATTTTATTAAAAGATTTATTAATACATTTATTTAATAAAAATTGTGAGAGTTATTCCAATATTATGAATTTTATAACAGAAGATAAAATTTATAAAATAAAATATAATAATATATCATATATTTATAAACATGTACAAATATTAGATAATATTTCACATATTAGGTATTGTGCTGTTTCTAAAACTTTTTATTAGAATACATTTATTTATATATAATTTGTTTTTTTATGAATATTTTAAAATATTTGTTAAGAAAATATAAACAAGACAATGTATTATTAGTAATATCTAGTGATAGCATATTATGTGATATTTAGTTTAGTAAATATTTAATTTTATTTTTTTTTTGAGTTTATTACTTGTTTTTGCTTAGTTTTCTACGGGTTTTTTTACTCAGTTTTTTACTTTGTTTTTTACTTGCTTTTTTACTTTGTTTCTTACTTTGTTTTCTACCTAATTTTTTACTCAGTTTTTTACTTGATTTTTTTATTGTCTTACCTTGTTCCAAACCAATTGTTTTACCTTGTAAATCAATAAATGATGCATCTAATTTAGAATCATAAACAATATATGCATCAAAATCTTTTTTATTTTTTGTAATCGTATTTAATTTGTTACTAATACTAGCGCAATCAAAAGATAATTTTTTTAAAGTATCAAAATCTATTTTATATAATTCTTTATTATTTTTGTATTGATTATTTTTTGCGAATAATTTAACACAATTTTCAACAACCTTAGAATTTTCAACTGCCATAATAAATAAAATATCAGGATGTTTTTCTTTTCCTGTAGCATATGAATAAAGTCTATTTTTAATATTTTCAGTTCGACCAAATTTGAATATATTTTTATTCTTGTTGACCAATATAATATAAACATAATTTTTGGTTTTTACTAGATTATTTATTGCATTTGCAAAATGTTCATGATAATATGCAATAAATTTTCTTAACGTAATAAAATAATCACGAACAATATTACCTTTATTAGTTCGCGATTGCATACATATTTTTTCAAAACAATCAAACGAAAAATAATATTCAACACGCCGCGTGTCATCTGGTTTTCTAATTGTATATTTTTTTATAATATAGTCATCATTTAAATTATATTTTTCACGTATTCTTGAATAAAATTTTCTTAAATTTTGGATATCCAAATAATTAGTAATAATAGAACCTTCAATACCAAATTTATTTGCTTCACACATTTCATAAAATTTATAATAACCATCTATAAATTTGTTAGGTATGGCTGTATATATTTTTAAAAATTCTTTTAGTTTCATTTGTTATACTATTAGCAAAATAATAATTTTATAAATTTAATATTTAATATTTCATTAAAATTAGTCCATATTATCGATTAATAAATTTAATAATTGACTTATACACTAATTAATAAATTTTTTACCGTAATCTTAAATTTAAACACACCAAAATCATAAAGCCCTTAGTAGGGGACTTACAATTTTTACGATTTTAACACACTAAATCGTAAAGCCCTTAGTAGGGGTCTTACAATTTTGACGATTTTTAACGCACCAAAATCATAAAGCCCTTAGTAGGGGACTTACGATTTTGACGATTTTTAACACACCAAAATCATAAAGCCCTTAGTAGGGGACTTACGATTTTAACGATTTTTAACACACCAAAATCATAAAGCCCTTAGTAGGGGTCTTGCGATTTTGACGATTTTTAACACACCAAAATCATAGAGCCCTTAGTAGGGGACTTACGATTTTGACGATTTTTAACACACCAAAATCATAAAGCCCTTAGTAGGGGACTTACGATTTTGACGATTTTTAACACACCAAAATTATAAAGCCCTTAGTAGGGGACTTGCGATTTTGACTATTTTAACACACCAAAATCATAAAGCCCTTAGTAGGGGACTTGCGATTTTGACTATTTTAACACACCAAATCGTAAAACCCATAGTAGGTCTTACTATTTTAGAAATATATGATAATAATAATTTATTACCTTTATCTCGTTATTTACTTAATACTAGAAACAAAATATAGATTTAAGACAAGAAATTATAAATATATATTTGGAATTATATAAAAAACTGGAAATAATTTTATTTTACTTAATTTTTTTTCTTGTAAATTGGATGACTATATTTGCAATAAAGAAATATGAAATAAATATGCAAAAGTTTGCGTTATTATTTAATTGCATTATTTTTTCTCGGAAGCATTATTATTTAAACATCAAATAATTAATAATGATGTTATAAATAATTAAAGTATTAAGAATATATTTTAAAATTAAAAATTTTATTATATTTTTTTAGCTGATACTATTAATTTATGGTTCATTGTTGATGTTATACCAAATGAATATTTAGCTTTTTCTAAAAACATTTTTTTATTTTCAGGATAAAAAGTAAAACGTGATAATAATTCAGATACAATTACTTTGGCTTGTAATATAGCAAATGTTTTACCTAAACATAACCGAGGTCCGGCATTAAAACAAGGAAATTCAAATTGTGTCTTTTTTTTATGTTCTCGGTTGATATCAAACTCGTTATATTTATTACCCCATATTTCAGGCATTCTTCCCATGATGTAAGGAGAATATATTATAGTTGAATTTTTTGGTATAAAAGTTCCCGTATTCTTTTCTTCATTTATTAATATATCATCATTCTTTGAATATTTTATATCAAAAGGAACCGGAGGATGTAATCTTAATGTCTCGTAAAATGCTGCCTCTATTTTTTTATAATTGTTATAATCGTAAATATGATTATTATTATTAATATTGTCACTAATTTCTTCTTGCAATTCTTCTACTATATCTGGTTTTGTTAATAATTCGTAAAATAACCATGATAATGTTGATGCTGTAGTATCCCTTCCTGCTATAATGAACGAAAATATTATATCCCTCAAATATTTATCATCTTCAGTTATTTCATCTTCATAATCATCATTCGTATCCTCATCATTATTAATAATATTATCATTGCTAACCTCATTATTATTATCGTTAATCACATTATTATTATCGTCATTATCATTATTATCATTACTATTATTACCATTACTATTATCATTACTATTATTAGTCAATGAATTCATAAATAAGGTTAACAAATCTTCACTTATTTCTTTATCATTATATTTTTCTTTTCGTCGTTGTTTGATTATTTTATAACATAATTTATTTAATATTTTGATATTTTTGGCGTATTCTATTTCATCATTCAAAGATACTATTTTATGTATTCGCCATAATGGATTAATAATTCTATTAAACAAGTGTCTAGTGCATTTATCTATAGAATTAGCAAATTCAGGCATAGTATCAGAATCTAAACAACCAACATTATAATCAAAAGCGATTAAACATATCGAGTCCATTGTTGTTCTAAAAAATAGATCTTTTATATCAAATGTTATATTATTTTCTGCATAATAGTCAATTCTTTTTATTATTTTGTTAATACATAATTTGAATGATTCTAAAGCCTTATTATTTAGCTTGGCCGTAGAAAACATATGAGACGCTATTCTTCTTTGTGTTTTCCATTGCATACCATCTACGTTAAATATGCCATTCCCTAATAATTCATCACAAACAGTATATACTGGTTCTCGATGATAATTATCCATATTATCTTTTAATACATGTTTTAAATATTCCGGTTTCAATATAACAATATATGGTTGTTTCATTGGAATTGAAAAATAGAATATACCATTTTTACCATATTTGTTATAATTATCTAGCATCCAATCGTAAAATCTATCCTTATTTTTATTAAATTCATACAAAGAACCAATTAATGGTAAATGTAAAGGTCCTGATATTGGCAATTTTGTGGCGCCAAATAGTTCCTTGGCTATTTTTATAGTTGCTATAACTGTTATTATAAATATTCCTGATGCTATATATAGATACATCTTTATATATTAGTATATATATTATTATTATTAATATGTTCATATCAATATGTAAATTTCATTTTTAATTTACATATTAATACGTTTATATTGATATATTATTTTAACAAAAAAAATAAAGTAATTTAGTATGTTTAATAATATTAAAAAATTATTATAATGCATAATATTAAATATTATTTAAAATAATAGTTTATTTTACATAAATTATAATGATTTTATTAATTTAGCTACAACTGGTGCATGACTAGAAATTGGCATTTGTGTATTAATTATTGCGCTAGATTTTTCCTGTATATTTTTATCCGTTCTTATTATTATATGATCATTTATATATTTTGCTTTAGCGGAAAATGGATTTAACTTTTTAAATGTATTCATAAACCATCCTTGTGATTCTCGTGTTTCATTAATAATAAATTTATCAATATTATTATTATTTGTGTATAAACTATCATTATAATCGCAACAAGTTCCTATGTTTTTTTCGTTTTCATTTAAATTATGATTGTTATCAATTGTTATTAAATTAATTGGATTCCTAATTAAATTGCTAAATGTAATATTTTCCCCATCAAATACAACATTATCATCAATGGTCATTATATTATTCTCCCTAAGAACCCCCGTTATAATTATATCACGATTTTTTATCGATGTTTTAAGAACATTTTTGTCCTCCTCAGTCATTTTCATTTTATCTATATTAAAATCGATACTAGTAAATAGTTCTTGTAACACCTGTTGGTTTTTTATATTTGAATTAACATTAATTATGCATATATTATTATCAAAAAATAAAACACCAGCACTATAATCTGAACCACCGCCGCCTATTCCGAAACTGTACATGCGTTCATGTTTCCGAGTATTATAAATTACCATATCACACGTCTCATATTGATTTTCAATATGTGAATATATATCAGGTGATACATTTTTAATACGTTCATTATACTTCACGTAATCATAACCATTGTTTCCATTTTGTTTTAAATCATTAATTAAATCTTTCGGATAAGGAACACTTTGTAAACTTATAAAATCGTATTTTTTATCCATAACATGTTGTAAAAATGTTAGCGCGTTTTTAAAACACACTTTGCTATTTATATCATTACTATTTACATTACACGCATTGCTTGTTTCTGTTCCAATCATCATGCCTCCATGAAGATAAAATGATAATACCTTAATTTTTTGTTCTCCTGAAATTTCTTCTAAATTTTCTTCTAAATTTTCTTCTAAATTTTCTTCTAAATTTTCTTCTAAATTTTCTTCTAATATAACTTCTGGTTTTACTACTGATATTTCTCCTAATATTTCTTCTGATTTTTCTTCTGATTTTTCTTCGGATCTTCCCTCTGATTTTTTTTTTGATATTTCTTCTAGTTTTACTTCTGATTTTACTTCTGATTTTACTCCTAATTTTACTTCTGGTTTTACTTCTGATTTTCCTTCTAATTTTACTTCTGATTTTATTTCTGGTTTTACTTCTGATTTTACTTTTGATTTTACTTCTAATTTTACTTCTGGTTTTCCTTCTAATTTTACTTCTGATTTTATTTCTGGTTTTACTTCTGGTTTTACTTCTGATTTTACTTCTGGTTTTACTTTTGATTTTACTTCTGATTTTATTTCTGGTTTTACTTCTAATTTTTTTTTTGATTTTCCTTCTGATTTTATTTCTGGTTTTACTTCTGGTTTTACTTCTAATTTTCCTTCTAATTTTCCTTCTAATTTTCCTT
>Ga0116193_1000086_pt1 | contig 87824 bp, 80 predicted proteins | sample AD_UKC115_MetaG_FD_89892 | JGI IMG/M metagenome (GOLD analysis project Ga0116193, IMG submission 89892) | Active sludge microbial communities of municipal wastewater-treating anaerobic digesters from Hong Kong - AD_UKC115_MetaG | ecosystem: Engineered > Bioreactor > Anaerobic > Digestate...
ACCTCGTAATGTTGGTATTGACGCATCTACTAGTGATTATGTAATTGTTATGGATCATGATGATAGTTATGATTTAGATGCTTTTAAACGATTATACGATACTATTATTAAAGAAAAAGCAGACATTGTTATTTCTAATTATCAAGAAGTATATGAAGATAAAACTGTAAAACCTTCTATCTTTGGTTATGATGTAGATAAAATAAAAATAAATTCTATAGATGAAAATTTAAGTTTCTTTGATATTGCTCCTTCAATTTGGACAAGATTATTTAGAAAATCTTTTCTTAAGGAACATAATATTCGTTTTATAGAAGGAATGTTAGCTGAAGATGTATATTTTAATATTAGTTCATTATTACAAGCTAATTGTATTGTTTATTTAAATAATTATTATGGTTATAATTATAGAATCCGTGATTCAAAATCTGATAAGTCAACTATTCATATTAGAAATAAAAAGTATTTGGATGCTATGATATCTGGATATTTGGAAACATGGGAAGTTTTAAAAGATTTGAATCAAGAAAAATATTTTCCAATAATTTTTAAGGGGCATGTGATGTATTGGTTATCTAGTTTAATTGCTAGTGATATCAATAATAATGAAAAAATAGAATTAGTTGAACGTATGTCACCTATTTTAAAAGAGCAATTAAAATACACTAATGATTTTGGGGATGAATTATATATTCCATTAATTAATCCTATTAAATCTGACGATTTTGAAAATTTTGTTAAAATTTCTAATAAAATTAAGAAATCTAGGAAAAGACGAAATTTTATTAAGAATTTAATTAATAAACTAAAAATTTAATTTTCTTTATTTTAAATAGTCCTAATTTAATTAGTTACTTTATAAAAAAATTATAAAAATATTTTTATATATGATTAAAGTAAATTTTATTAAAGAACAGTTAGATATTTAACTATTAACTTTAATTATAACTTTTTAAAATTTTTTAATAAATTTTAAAAATTTTTAACTAATTATTTTAAATAAACTAATAAAAGGTATTTTAATGTTTGATAATCGATTTATTTCTAATTTTACTAAATATAAATTTTTATTAGTAGAACTTGTTAAAAGAGACATTAAAGGAAAGTATAAAGATTCTGTTTTAGGCTTATTTTGGAGTTTTTTAAATCCATTACTAACAATGGTAGTTTTAACTTTTATATTTTCTTACGTTTTTAAAATGTCAATTAAAAATTTTCCAGTTTATTTTTTAACTGGTTATTTAATGTTTAATTTATTTTCTGCAGCCACTAATGGTGCTATGGATTCAATTAAAAGTAATGCAAGTATTATTAAAAAAATTTATCTTCCAAAATATATGTTTGCATTGGGAACTACTTGTTCAGAGTTAATTAATTTCGCAATATCATTAGTAGTATTGATTCTAGTTATGATAGCTACAAATGCCCCTTTTCATCTTTCATTGATTTTCACAATAATACCTGTTTTATTATTAGTTGTACTTGCTATCGGTGTTGGTTTAATTTTAGCTACTTTAACAACTTTCTTCACAGATATAAAATATCTTTATGGTGTTTTTATCATGACTTTAATGTATGCTTCAGCTATATTTTATCCTGTAGAAGTATTGCCTGTAAAATATCAATTTTTGTTTGAATTAAATCCTGTTTATTTAGCAATTGCGGGAGCTCGTGATGCAATTTTAACAGGGGTATTTCCAAATGTGAAATATATGATTGTATTGGCTGTAGTTGCAGTGATACTATTAGTTATTGGAATGTATATATTTTATAAGTATCAAGATAAATTTATATTATATTTATAATACTAGAAGGAGGTTGAATGATGAGTGATAAATCTGAATCAAAAAATGCTGAGATTATAGAAAGATCTATTGAAGATGCTAAGAGAAAAGCTGAAAAAAATAAAAATCTTATTATAGTAAAGAAAAAATATCGTCTCTCAAAAACTTCTAGTCAATTATTTGAAAGAACTAAATTGGATTCATCAGAAGATAATGATTTTTGGGATGAAGAAGGTTTAGGAAGTAAAGTTAATGATATAACTACTCAAGAAGAAGATGCAGAGTTTCAAAATCTTCCTTATATTGTATCTGATGAAGTAGCTATCAAAGCAGAAAATTTATCTATGGAATTTAACTTAAATCAAGAAAAAGTAGATAACTTAAAGGAATATGTTATAAAACGTATTAAAGGTGAAATTAAGCCTAAAAATCATTTTTTAGCTCTTAATAATCTTTCTTTTACAGTTAATAAAGGTGAAAGAATTGGAATAATAGGTTTTAATGGTGCTGGTAAAAGTACTTTATTAAAGATTTTAGCAGGAGTTATGAAACCAACTGAGGGAAAAGTAGAGACTCATGGTAAAATTGCACCATTATTAGAATTAGGTGCTGGTTTTGATAATAATTATACTGGTGAAGAAAATATATTTTTGAATGGTGCTATATTAGGTTATCAAAAAGAATTTTTAGAATCTAAATATGATGAAATAGTTGAATTTTCAGAACTAGGTGAATTTATTAAAGTTCCAATTAAAAATTATTCCTCAGGTATGTTATCTAAATTAGGATTTTCTGTAGCTACAATTGTAGAACCAGATATTTTGATTTTAGATGAAGTTTTATCTGTTGGAGATGTAAAATTTAAGAAAAAAAGTGGTAATAAACTTAAATCCATGATGGGTTCAGGAATCACTGTATTTTTAGTTTCACATTCAGTCGATCAAATAAGAAAACTTTGTAAAAGAGTATTATGGTTAGATCATGGAAATTTAGTCATGGATGGAGATGTTGATGAGGTTTGTGATGCTTATATTGAAACTGCTAAAGAAGCATCTGCAGAAGAATTACACAATATAGAATTATATTAATTAAATTCTTTTGATATATATTTTAGGTTAGTATATGTATTTTAAACATAAATTATTTGGACTTATTTTTAATATTTTTAGGATTTTTCCTTTAAAATCAAATCAAATAACTTTTATAATGGATAAGAATGAATCATTTATAGGGAATTATGAATACATACTAAATGAATTTAATAAAGTTGATTCAAATTATAAATATACTTTTTTTATAAAAGATAAATTATCATTTTCAAATTTTTATCGTTTAGCTACTTCAAAGTATATATTTTTAAATGATAACTTTTTTCCAATTGCTTTTATGAATTTTAATAAAGATACTAAAATTATCCAATTATGGCATGCACCAGGTGCTTTTAAAAAATTTGGTTATTCTATATTAAAAGATAAATCTAGAAAAAAATTATTAACTAAATTAAGTGAAAAAACATCTTATCTTACTGTAACATCTCATAATATAAGTAAGTTTTATTCTGAGGCTTTTGATATAAATGAAGATAAAATATTGTCTTTGGGTATTCCAAGAACGGATTATTATTCAAAAAAAAATCTTGATAATCTAAATCAATTAAGAGCTGATTTTGAGAAAAAATATCCTCAAGTAAAAAATAAGAAAATTGTACTTTATGCACCTACTTTTAGGGAAAATCCAAAATATAATAATGTTTTTGATTTTTTCAATGTTGAAGAGTTTAATGAGGAATTAAGTGAAGATTATATTCTAATTGTTAGATTACATCCGAAAATCGATAAATTTATGGATGAAAATTCTGATTTATTGAAAATTTTAAATTCTAATAATATAATTAATTGCACTCATTATAAAAATGAACAAGAATTGTTATTATTATCCGATATTTTAGTCACAGATTATTCTTCTATAATGATTGAATTTTCTTTCTTAAATAAACCTTGTATATTCTTTAGTTATGATTTAAATGAATATGAAAAAGAAGAACGAGGATTTTATTTTGATTATAATAATGTTCCCGGACCTATCGTGTATAATACAAAGCAATTAATTGATATTATTAAGGAATCTACTTTTGACTTTAATAAAATACAAAATTTTACTAATTATCAATTTGATTATTTAGATTCTAATTCTTCAAAAAGAATCGTTGAATATTTATTAAAGAATTAATTTTACTTTTTTTATTAAAATTTCAATTATTAAAATTGTTGTATAACTATTATTTATGATGAGAAACATATTTTAAATTATTATAATAAAAATATTCATCATTAATAATTTAAAAAATTTAATTAAACGTTGGAATAAACATGATTTTTGCAGCTATTTTAGCAGGTGGAACTGGAGTTAGAATGGGGAATGTTGATAAACCTAAACAATTCCTTTTTTTAGGAAATAAACCTATTATAATTCACACATTAGAAAAATTTTATATAAATAGTAAATTTGATAAAATTATTGTATTATGTCCTAAACAATGGGTAAATTATACAGTTGATATTATTAACAAATATTTATCAAAAACAGATAATATTATTGTTATAGAAGCAGGTAATGTTCGAAATGAAACTATTATGAATGCTATAAATTATATTGAATCCAATTATTCTATAAGTCAAGATGATATTATAGTTACACATGATTCTGTAAGACCATTTGTTTCACATAGAATTATAGAGGATAATCTTAATGCTGCTGAAAAATATGGGGCTTGTAATACTGTAATTCCCGCTACTGATACTATTGTACATAGTACTGATGGGGAATTTATTAATAACATTCCAAATAGAGCAAATATGTATCAAGGTCAAACTCCTCAATCATTTAAAATTCTTAAACTTAAAGAGCTTTATAATAAACTTTCTAAAGAAGAAAAGGAAATTTTGACAGATGCTGCTAAAATTTTTATAATAAATGATGAAAATGTTTTTTTAGTTAATGGTGAAGTAACTAATGTTAAAATTACATATCCATATGATTTAAGAGTTGCAAATTCAATTCTTAAAGAAAAATGATTTTATTAAAATATACGGTGAATTTAATGATTAATATTGTTTATAGGCTTGTTTCTCCAAAATTGTTTGAAGAAGTTTACGGAGAAATTGATGATTTAGAAAATGAAGTTATAGTTCGTCCAACTCATTTATCAATTTGTCGTGCTGATCAACGATATTATCAAGGTAATAGAATTCCTGAAATATTAAAATACAAACTTCCGATGGCATTAATTCATGAAGGAGTAGGAGAAGTAATTAAAGATAATACGGGGAATTTTACAGTTGGGGATAAAGTGGTAATGATTCCGAATATTCCATTTGAATATGATGAATTTATATCTGAAAATTATCTTAAATCAAGTAAATTTAGATCTAGTGGATATGATGGATTCATGGAGGATTATGTGTCCTTAAAACCGGATAGATTAGTTAAAATCCCAGATAATTCTAATTTGTACGTATTTTCTTTTACAGAACTTGTTACAGTTAGTTATCAAGCTATAATGAGGTTTAAAAAATTTTCAAATAAAAATAAAGACATTATAGGAGTATGGGGTGATGGTAATTTGGGTTATATTACTTCTCTCATTCTTAAAGTCTTATTCCCAGATTCAAAAGTTTTTGTTTTTGGAGTACATGATGAAAAATTAGAAATGTTTTCTTTTGTTGATGAAACTTATAAAATTAATGAAGTTCCTAAAGGAATAGTTGTTAATCATGCATTTGAAGCTGTAGGAGGATTAGGGTCCCAAGATGCAATAGAACAAATTATAGATATTATAAAGCCTGAAGGTACAATATCTATATTGGGAGTATCAGAAGGTTCCATTCAAATAAACACAAGAAAAATTTTAGAAAAAGGATTAGTCATGTTTGGAACTAATCGTAGTGGTAGAAATGATTTTTTAGGAACTATAAATTTATTTAATACATATCCTAAAGTGTTAGAGTATTTAGAGAATATTATTGGAGAAATAATTGAAATTAACAATTTAGAAGATATAAATATGGCTTTTGATAAAGATTTTAATTCCAGTTTTGGAAAAACAATATTAATTTGGAATAAATAACTGTTGGAGATAAATAATGAATCCTGAAGTAAGTATTATAATACCAGTTTTTAATAATTCACAATATATAGAAAGGACATTATTATCTCTTATAAATCAATCTTTTACTGATTTTGAGATTATAATTATCAATGATGGTTCATATGATAATAGTATTGAAATAGTCGATTCTATTTTATCACAAACTCCTTTTCCGTATCAAATTTTCAATCAAAGTAATAAAGGAGTTAGTTCAGCTAGAAATAAAGGTTTAGAATTAGCAAATGGAAATTATATAGTTTTTGTTGATGGAGATGATTTTATAGGTAAAAATCATCTTAAATGGCTTCATGATTCTATTGTTGAGAAAAATTGTGATTTTTCTTTTACACAAATGCTTATAATAAATAAGGAAGGGGTTGTTTTAACTAAACCTACAGCATATGATTCTATTAAAAATAAACTCACGTTAACAGGTTATGATTTAATTAAACAAGAATTAATGATGAAAATACCATTTAGATTTTGTCAAATAATGTATGATAAATCTGTTTTGGATGATAATGCTTTAAAATTTAGTAATAATGTATCATATGGTGAAGATACCGAATTTGCATTAAAATCATTAGTTCATATTAAAAATGTTGGATATACTGGAAAACCTAGTTATTTTTATTTACAAAATGAAGATTCATCAACATCTCACAGTTTTCTTGAACGGTTTAATTTCATAAAGATTCTGGAAGATTTAGCCGTATATTACCATGATTATGATATGCCCAAGGATGAATTAATAAATTATCCTTATCTTGAAGAATTAATAGATTTAATTAATAATTACAGAATTCCTAAAGCTATTTTTGGGAATTTAATGTATCTATTTTTTAGAGATTACCCTTTCGACCAAATAATGGCTAAAATGAAAGAAATTAATTATTCTACAAAACTTAGAGGTTTTAAGCCCTATGATAAAACCGATTTATTATTTTTATTTAAGACAGAAATATTTTTATTAAGTCCTAAAATTTATTATGTGTTGTGGAAAACATTTAAAAATAGTATATAATATTTAAAATATTCATAATTTTATTATTAGGTTATTATATGAAAGTTTCAATTATTACTCCAAATTATAATGGTGAAGATTTCTTAGATATTTACTTTAAATCTTTATTTAACGAAAGGGATTATATAAAAGAGATTATAATAGTTGATAATGGATCTACAGATAATAGTACAGATATTATAAAAAAATATCAAAAAGATTTGGAGTATTCTTTACAAATAGTTTTGATTCAAAATAATCAAAATTTAGGGTTTGCAAAAGCTACTAATCAAGGAATAGAAAAATCTCAATCTGAATTAATATTACTTTTAAATAATGATGTGGAGTTAGAGAAAAAATCAATATTTCATCTGATTAAATCTATTGAAAAAGATGAATCCATTTTTTCAGTATCTTCTAAAATGGTTCAATTTAATAACAGGAATCTGATTGATGATGCTGGAGATGAATATACATTATTAGCTTACACTAAAAAAGTTGGAAATGGGCAATCAATAAATAAATATACTGAAGAAAGAGAAATATTTAGTAGTTGTGCAGGTGCAGCATTATATAGGAAAAATTTAGTGCATAGTTTAGGTTACTTTGATGAAAACTTTTTTGCTTATATGGAGGATGTTGATTTAGCTTATAGGGCTCAAATAAATGGATATAAAAATTTATATTGTCCTTTTTCTATTATCTATCATGTTGGAAGTGGAAGTAGTGGATCTAAATATAATGAGTTTAAAATTCGATTAGCAGCTAGAAATAATATATGGGTAGTTTATAAAAATCTTCCAATAATCCAAAAAATAATTAATATTGGATTTCTTTTCATAGGATTCTTAGTTAAATATTTATTCTTTGTTAAAAAAGGTTATGGAACTATTTATTTAAATGGACTTAAAGAGGGTTTGAAGAATAAAAATCAAATAGATAAAGTTCATTATAAAAATGAAAATTTTAAAAATTATTTTAAAATAGAATGGAAATTATTAGTTAATACAATTAAATTAGTTAAAAAATAATATTTTTTAAAAAAAATTATTTAGAGGAGAATAATGGTTTTATCAATAATTATAGTTAATTTTAGAACTTTTGAATTAACAAAAAATACAATTGATTCAGTTTTATCTAATGATTGTAATTATGATTATGAAATTTTAGTTGTAGATAACAAATCTGATGATGGAAGCTTAGAAAAATTAGAAGAAACATTTTCTAATGAAATAAAAAATAGTAAAATAACTTTCATTGCCAATAACTCAAATATGGGTTTTTCATATGCTAATAATTTAGCAATTAAAAAATCTTCCTCTAAGTATATTCTTCTTTTAAATTCTGATACTATTATAAAAGAGAACACATTAAATAAATGTTTAAATTACATTGAAACTCATCAAGATGTTGGAGCTTTAGGTTGTAAAGTTTCTCTTCCAAATGGAGAGTTAGATAAAGCATGTAAACGTAGTTTTCCCAATCCTATTAATTCTTTTTACAGGTTATTTCATATTCCAAATAAAAATTTAGAAGTTAATAATTATAATCTCAGTAATCTTGATGATAATGGAGTATATGAAATTGATTGTTTGGTTGGAGCATTTATGTTAGTTAAAAAGGATGTAATTAACCAAATAGGTATGCTTGATGAAGATTATTTCATGTATGGTGAAGATATAGATTGGTGTTATAGAATTAAGGAATCTGGATGGAAAATAATTTACTTTGGTGAAGTTGAAATTGTTCATTATAAAGGATCTAGTAGTAATAAAAAAAGTTTTAAGTTAATATATGAATTTCATAAATCTATGTATATTTTTTATAAAAAACATTTAGCTGAAAAATATTTCGTGCTATTAAATTTTATTGTATATGTAGGTATTGCAGTTCATTTAATTGTTAAATTATTTATAAATATATTTAAGTAAATTATTTAATAAAATTTCATTATATATTTAATATATTAAAAATAAAAAAATAATTAGTATTTTACTAATATTTAATTAATTGATTATTATGCAGTTTAAAAACATGTTAATCCCAGGAAAAGTAGGTTCAAAAAGAATTTTTTATTTAGATTTTTTGAAAGCTTTTGCAATATTTTTAGTTGCAGTAGGTCATGTTTCCTCTCAAACATTATTATATGCTCCTATTGATATTAATTGGTTAATTGCCAATTTTTATAGTGTTTTTGCAAAAATATCTATTCCTATTTTTATAATGATTTCTGGAGTTTTAATGCTTAATCGTAATTATAATTTCACGGATTTTGTTGGAAAAAGATTTCCCCGTATTTTAATTCCATTTATATTCTGGGGAGCTATTTATGTAATTTTTAGCTTTGCATTTGGGTTCGTTGAAGGTAAGGTGCCGGATTATAGTTCTCCGTTATCAATTTTATCATTTATTGGTTTTATGTTTCTAGGACAAGCAGGATATTTAACTCATTTTTGGTTTGTTTGGATGATTTTAAGTGTTTATCTGATTACTCCAATTATTAATAAATGGATTAAAAATTCTTCCTTTAATGAGATTGAATATTTCTTAATTATATGGTTAATAACATGTGCTTTCACAACTTTTAAATTACCTTATATTAATATTGATTTAAGATATTTTGCTGGTCCATTGGGGTATTTTGTTTTAGGTTATTATTTACATAATAAGAAAAGCAAGATTCTTCAAAATAATTGGTTATGGTTTATTGTATTAATTGTTTCAACTATAATCAAAGTATTTATCATATATCATAATTCAATTATTGCAGGCACATTCCAAGGAGTAGATTATTACGATTTAACAACTGTTGCTGAAGCTGTAAGTCTATTTTTAATATTTAAGAATTATGCTTTTAACTCAAATACCCTTTCTAATAAACCAGTTTCTTTAAGTAAAGGAAAATTTGCTTCTGTAATCCTTTCTTTAAGTATATTTACATATGGTATTTACTTAAGTCATTTATTACTCTTTAAATTATTATTAATTAATCATGTAGACTTTGCTTCAATGAATGCATTAATATCCATTCCTATATTTTCATTAATCCTTTTATTGGTAGCCTGGATTTCAATGATAATACTTAGTAAGATACCATTCTTGAAAAAGTTCACTGGGGCAGTTTAGTTATAAATTCATGATTTTTTTTAATATAATTTATTAATTAAAATTTATCAATTTAATTTTATTTAATTTAATATTAATTTAACTTTATTATTTTTATTTTTAAAGTTCTTTTCAGCGATTATATTTATTTAATTTAAATGAGTAGTTTATCCCACTAAATTAAAACTCAAATTGCAAAATATTTATTAAAACAATCATTATTTAGTTTAATTTTTATCTCTTTTTAGTTTCATATTAATAAATAAATTAAAATAATGGTTTAAATATAAATTAATTAAATAAATATTTTTAAAATTATCATAAAAAAAAGATGTGGGATTATTAATGATTAAACAAAATCAGCAATTTCTTAATGCAGTATTAGTTTTAGCTGATATTTTCGTAGTTTTAGTTGCATTAATTACTGCATTTTATATTAGATTCATGACAACATTATTTGGACCTATTGGAGGTCATCTAGGTTTTGAATCATATTTATTTTTCACATTATTTGCAGTAATCCCAGTTTATCTTTTATTTTTCTATTTCTTTGGTTTATATAAACCATTTAGAAATCAAAAATCAATATTTTCAGAATCTACATCTATTATTAAAGCAAATATAATGTCATTTATAATATTAGTTGCATTTTTATTTATTATAGACCAACCGGATTTTTCAAGAATAATGTTATTCCTTTTAGGAATATTTGGTATAATTTATGGTGTAATCGAAAGAGCATTAGTTCGTGCAGTATTAAGATTGATACGTTCTAAAGATCATAATTTAAAACATATACTAGTTGTAGGAGATAATGAATTAGCTTTTAATTTTATTAGAAAAATAAAAGCTAAAAAATATTTAGGATATTCAGTTAGAGGATTATTAGGAAGAAAAGAACATTTAGGTATGGAAGTTGAGGGGACCCGATTTGTTGGGACTTTCAATGATCTTGAACCTATATTAGCTAAACATAATTTTGATAGAGTAGTTATAGCTATACCTCTTGAATATTTTTATAAATTAACAGAATTGGTTGATATATGTGAAAATGCAGGAATTAAAGCGGAAATAATACCTGATTATTACAAATATCTTCCAGCAAAACCTTCAGTTGATATGATTGATGATTTACCTATTATTAATATTCGTTATGTTCCTTTAGATGATTCATTTAATAAATTTGTTAAAATAGTTGAGGATATTCTTATTTCTGTTATTGCAATAATTGTTACTTCTCCAATAATGTTAGTAACCGCAATTGCTATAAAAATAGAGTCTCCAGGACCAATTATATTTAAACAAGAAAGAATTGGCTATAAAAGAAAACCTTTCATGATGTATAAATTCCGTAGTATGAAAGTTCAGAATGAAGAAGAAGAAATGACTGGTTGGACTACTCCTAATGACTCTAGAAAAACTAGGGTAGGAAGTTTTATTAGAAAAACTAGTATTGATGAACTTCCGCAATTTTTCAATGTTTTGAAAGGAGATATGAGTGTTGTTGGTCCTAGACCTGAAAGACCTTATTTTGTTGATAAATTTAGAAAAGAAATACCAAAATATATGGTTAAACATCAAGTTCGTCCAGGTTTAACAGGATGGGCTCAAATACATGGTTGTAGAGGTAATACTTCAATAAATAAACGTATTGAATATGATATCGAATATGTAGAACAATGGCATTTTGGTTTAGATGTACTTATTTTATTTAGAACAGTTTTTAAGAGAAATCATAATGCATATTGATTTCTCATATATTTATCTTTTTAGATAATAAAAAAATTATAATATATAAAAAAATATAAATTAATAACTAAAGTAATTTACAAAATTTCTATTTTAATCAATTTTAAACTTATTATTTTTTTTAAAATTATTTAAAATGATAGAAAGTATTTTATAGTTTAATTAAGTTACTATTTTAGAGAAATTTTTCTCATTTTTGAAAAATTTTTTTAAAATATTACTTTTCAAATGCTCTTGGAAAAGGCATATATATATACAAACTTTAAACTATTCTTTACTTACAATTGAGGGTTTGGTATGGATCAAGAAATATTACAAGAATATGAAAAAGTTAAAGATCAAGTCTCTGAAGATGAGTTTTTAGAGAAAATGGAATCATTAAAAAAAGATTATGAAGATGTCAGTTTTGTTAAAGATATTGATGTTGCAAGAATGGTTGTAGGAACTTTCATTGATGAAACAAATGAACCAATATCTAATGATGAAAACCATTCTATGAATAAGATAAGTAAGTTAGAAACTGGTGCTCAAAATCTTACAGTAATTGGTCGAATCATGGGAATTTCCAATGTTAAAGAATTTACATCTAGAAAAGGAAAAGAAGGAAAATTATGCAATTTAAAAATTGCTGATGATACAGGACAAGTAAGAGTTGTTTTATGGACTGAAAATATTAAACTCCTTAAAAATTTAAATGAAGGAGATGTTGTAGAAGTTACAAAAGTAGAAGCTAAAGATGGTTATAGAGGTTTGGAAATACATTTACAACCAAGATCAACTATTAAAATACTTAATTCTGAAGATTATCCTAGTTTCCCAGAATATGAAGAACCAATAACATTAATTAAAGATATTACTCCTAATGAAACTGTTAATTTATTAGGTAGAATAATCAGAATTCCTCCTATCAGAAAATATAATAGTAATGGTAAAAAAGGAGAGGTAACATCAATTGAAATCCAAGATAAGAGCGGTAAAATTAGTTACACTTTATGGAATAAAGATGTCAAACTTATTGAAGCATTAGAATTAAATGAAGGAGATTCCATTAAAATATTAGGTGCTCAAGCTAGAGAAAGAAATGGAGAAATATCTTTATCTCATTGGGATGGTAGAATAGTTAAAGGAGATTTTGATGTTCCTGAATTTGAAGAAGTTATATTAAAATTAGGAGAAGCTCATGAAGAAAAAGATGTTACCATTTTGGGGATTATAACAAAAATACAAGATACAATTACATTCCAAAGAAAAGATGGAAATGATGGGCATGTTAAATCAATTGAAGTTGCTGATGATACAGGGTCAATTAGAGTAACTTTGTGGAATGATGATACTAACTTAGAATTCAACAAGGGGGATATTGTAAAAATTATTGGTGGTAATATAGAATATGATGATTATGCTACCAGTGGATATAGAGTTAATACTAATTGGAACACAAGATTTGTAATAGATCCTAAAGGAAACGAAGAGTTAATTTCTAAATTAGATGATTTAAAATCCAAACTTGGACCTTTACCTATTGAACAAATTCAAGATATTGAAGATGATGGGGAAGAAGTAGATATTTTAGGAAGAATAATTTCATTAAATGATCCTAAAGAGTTCCAACGAGATGATGGAACCGTGGGTGTAGTTAGATCAGCAGAATTTGCAGATAAAACTAATATGGTTCGTGTATCTTTTTGGGATGATAAAGCAAGAGATTCTAATCTCCAATTAGGTAAACCTTTCTTACTTGAAAATGCTAGAACTAAACTTGCTATGTATGCAGTAGATCTTAATGTAGGTAAAACTGCAAGAGTAATTTTACTTAAAGAAGATGAAACAGGAGATTTACCTTCATTTTCTCAATTAGAAGAAAAACTCTATGAGAAGAAAAAAATAGATGAATTAGATGAGGATGATAGAAATATCAGAATAGTTGCTAGAATTTTAGATATCCAAGAAGCTCATGAATTCCAAAGATCTGATGGAACACCTGGAATAGTAAGAAATGTTGATTTAGCTGATGAAACCGGTTCTATTAAAGCTAGTTTATGGGATTCAAAAGCGAATTTGCAAGAATTTGATGTAGGTAGTGCGGTTAAAATAGAAAATCCACGTGTATCATTTAGGGAGGATAGAATGGAATTAAGTGTTGGAAATAATACTAATTTAGTATCTCCTTCAGAAGAAGAATTAGATATTTTACCTACATTTGATGAATTAAAAGATATTGTTTATAAAGTTAAAACTATTGAAGACTTAGAAGATGATGATATTAATGTCAGAATTAGTGGATCACTAAGTGATTCTTATGGAGATAAATTATTACTTTTAAGATGTCCACATTGTAATAATCCATTACAAATTAATGAAGACAATGAATATGTATGTGATTATTGTGGTGAAGATGTAGAAGAACCTAAATATCTTTTAATGATTCCAGCTAAACTCAGTGATGACACTGGGGATGTTTCAATTACTTTCTTCAACAAATTAGTAGAAGAATTGTTAGGAATGACACAAAGTCAAATTGTTAATATTGTAGAAGATAGTGATGGTACAGGTGCTTTAGAAAGTAAAATTGAAGATTTAAATGGAATTTCATTAGAAGTTCTTGCTGATGTTAATTTCGATGAATATAATGAATCTATTAGACTAAATCCTAAAAAAATATTATCTAAATCACTTTAAAGTTAATTAAAAACAAGAAAAAAAAATTTGAGATGATTATTATGGCAGATATTGAACTTAATGACCTACCCGGTGTAGGTGAAAAAACAGCAGAAAAATTAAAAGATGCAGGATTTGCAGATATGATGAGGTTAGCAACTGCTACTCCAAAAGAATTATCTGTAAAAGCTGAAATAGGTGAAGGTGTTGCAGAAAAAGTTATTGAAGCAGCCCGTAGAGCTGAAGATATAGATTTTGAAACTGCATTTGAAGTAATGGAAAGAAGAAAAGATGTTGGACGTATAACTACTGGAAGTAAAGGATTTGATGAATTAATTGGAGGAGGAATAGAAACTCAATCTTTAACTGAAGTGTTTGGTGAATTTGGGTCCGGTAAAAGTCAAATTTCTCATGAACTAGCTGTTACAGTTCAACTTCCTGTAGAACAAGGGGGTTTAGATGGGGAATGTGTTTTCATTGATACTGAAAATACTTTCAGACCTGAAAGAATTGAACAAATTTCTAATGCTTTTGATTTAGATCCGGATGAAACATTACAAAAAATTCATATTGCTAGAGCATTTAACTCTTCACACCAAATATTAATGGCAGATAAGATTAATGAATTAATTCAAAATGGAACAAATATTAAATTGGTTATTGTAGATTCATTAATGGCACATTTCAGAGCGGAGTATGTTGGGAGAGAATCATTAGCTGTAAGACAACAAAAACTTAATCAACATTTACATGTTCTTCAAACTATAGCAAATACTTATAATGTTGCTGTATTCATAACTAACCAAGTTCAAGCAAGACCTGATGCATTCTTTGGTAGCCCTACTAAAGCTATTGGAGGGCACGTTTTAGGGCATGCATCCACTTATCGAGTATGGCTTAAAAAAGGTTTAGCGGGTAAAAGAATCGCTAGATTAGTAGATAGTCCTCACCTTCCTGAAGGGGAATGTGTGTTTAAGATAACTTCTGATGGTATTGTATTAGAAAATTTTTAATCTACTTTATAATTTTTTTCTTTTTTGTGCGAGTTTTATATATTAGAATATATAAAATTTATATTGTTATAATATATTAAGTTGAATAGTTTAATTTACAAATTAATATTTTTATTTTTACAAATTTCTAAATTAAACTATTTTCTTATTTTAATTTTGTTTTAGGTCTTTTAATAAGTTATAAAAAATATTATTCTATTTTTATCTTATTTTTTACCTTTAATTAATTTTTTTTATATTTAATTTTGAAGATGATGTTTTATGGATCCATTTTTTGTTACATTGATTACAATTATATTCATGATTTTTTTAGGGTATTTCCTTAAAAGAATTGATTTTCTTAAAGTTACAGATGTTAATGCATTAAATAAAATAGTAATGAATATAGCTTTGCCTTGTATGATTTTCAAAGCATTATATAAAGCTAATATGAATTTATTGCCCACATTAAGTATATTGCCTGTTGTAGGTTTATTATCTTCATTTGTTATAGGAATTATTGTTTATTTTATTCTTAAATATTTAAAATATGACAATAAAAAATTATGGAGTATTCTTTTAACAGTTATTATAGGTAATACTGGATTTATGGGTTATCCTATAATATTAGGCGCTTATGGTAATAGTGGTTTTGTTAGAGCAATATTTTTTGATATAAACACTACTTTGACATTTTTAATTATGAGTGTTGTGTTGATTATTATATTTGGGGGAACTTATAAACAAGCAATTAAAAAGGCATTTTTATTACCCCCACTTTGGGCATTAATCTTAGGGATATGTTTTAATTTAGCAAATATTCCAATTGGAGAAGTAGCCACAAATATTATAACTTCCTTTTCAGCTCTTACTATTCCATTAATAATGATTGCTTTGGGTCTTTCACTTCGTTTTGAAGGGCTTAAATGGCATAAAGGTACAGTAACTTTTACAGCTGTAGTAAAATTAGTATTTTATCCTTTAATAACATTAGGAATTTTGATTTTATTTAGATTGCATGGTTTAGAATTTAATGTTTCATTAATTCAAGCTGCAATGCCTTCTGGTATGTTTTCATTAGTTTTAGCTATTTCCCATGATTTAGATTTTAGATTGACATCTGATTGTATTTTTACTAATACCTTACTTAGTTTGATTACTATTCCAATTATTGTATCACTTTTATAAAAACCTATTTTTTCATGAGAAATTTATAGGTTATAAATCTTTTTTTTATTTTTTTAGCATTTAATATATGGTATTTAATATTTTAAAGCCAATTTATTTATTTACTATTCTAAATATGATTTTTAAATAGGATTAATTATTATATTATATAAGTTTTACTCAATTTTTCTAATGGAAACCTTTATTAATTCTTATCCTAAACATAAAATCATATTTAAAATTTATATATAAATTTTAGATGAAATTTCATCAACTTGTACAAGGTGATTTAATGGCAGAAGAAAAAGATACAAATAACGAAGAATTAAGAGTGGGAGTTTATGTCTGTCACTGTGGTATAAACATTGCTGGTGTAGTAGATGTTGAAGCAGTAGCAGAATATGCTGGCTCTTTACCAAATGTAGTAATTGCAAAAGATTATAAATATATGTGTTCTGACCCAGGACAACAATTAATACAAGAAGATATTAAAGAACATAACTTAAACAGAGTTGTTGTAGCAGCATGTTCCCCTAGACTTCACGAACCTACATTCAGAAGATGTGTAGAAGAAGCAGGATTAAACAAATTTTTATTTGAATTTGCTAATTTAAGAGAACAAGATTCTTGGGTTCATATGAATGAACCTGAAGAAGCTACAAATAAAGCTAAAGATTTAGTTCGTATGGCAATTGCAAAAGCAAGATTACTTGAACCTTTAGAAGCTAATGTAGTAAGTGTAGAAAAACAATCTTTAGTTATTGGTGGTGGAGTAGCAGGTATTCAATCCGCTTTAGATTTAGCAGATATGGGTTACCATACTTACTTAGTTGAAAGAAACCCTACAATTGGGGGAAGAATGGGACAATTAGATAAAACTTTCCCAACTCTCGATTGTTCAATGTGTATTCTTGCACCAAAAATGGTAGATGTTCACAAACACGATAATATTGAATTAATTACATATGCTGAAGTTAAAGAAGTAGATGGATACATTGGAAACTTTACTGTAAAAGTAGAAAAAAAACCTAGATACGTACATGAAGATCTTTGTACTGGATGTGGATCTTGTTCTGAAGTATGTCCAATCGAAATACCTAACTACTATGATATGGGTATAGGTATGGTTCCTGCAGCATTTATTCCATTCCCTCAAGCAGTGCCTTTAGTAGCAACAATTGATAAAGATTATTGTATTGAATGTCACTTATGTGATAAAGCTTGTGAACGTGGAGCAATAGACCATGATCAACAACCAGAAGAAATTGAACTTAAAGTTGGTACTATTATAGCAGCTACTGGTTATGATCCATTCGATCCATCTGGTATTTACCAATATGGTTATGGAAGATATGATAATGTAATTACTGGTATGGAAATTGAAAGAATGATTAATGCATCTGGTCCAACTCAAGGACATGTTATGATGCCTTCTAATGGTGAAACTCCTAAACGTGTAGCATTTATCCATTGTGTAGGTTCAAGAGATGAACAAATCGGTAAACCATACTGTTCTAGAGTATGTTGTATGTACAGTATGAAAAATGCTCAATTATGTATTGATCACGAAGCAGATACTGAAGTAACATGTTATTACATGGATATTCGTGCATTTGGTAAAGGATTTGAAGAGTTCTACAAAAATTCACAAGAAAAATATGGTATTGAATTCTTAAGAGGTAGACCTGCAGAAATATTTGAAAATGAAGATAAAACTTTAACAATTAGAGCAGAAGATACTTTACTTGGTAAAATTACAGAATATACTTATGATTTAGTAGTTTTAAGTGTTGGATTAGAAGCACCTGAAGGTTCTACTGAATTAAGACAAACTTTAGGAATTTCTAAATCTGCTGATGGATTTTATCTTGAAGCTCACCCAAAATTAAGACCTGTTGATACTTTAACTGATGGTGTTTATATTGCTGGTGTAGCACAAGGTCCTAAAGATATTCCGGATTCTGTTGCACAAGGATCAGGTGCTGCAGCTAGAGCAGCTATCCCAATGGCAAAAGGTGAAGTAGAAATTGAACCAATTATTGCAAGTACTGATGAAAATGTTTGTGGTGCTTGTGAAGTATGTGTTGAATTATGTCCTTTCAGTGCTATTAGTATTGAAGGTGAAGAAGGATCAGCACACGCAGTTATTAATGTAGCTTTATGTAAAGGTTGCGGAACTTGTGTAGGTGCATGTCCATCTGGTGCTATGGATCAAAACCACTTTAAAACTTCACAAATTATGGCACAAATTGATGCAGCTCTTGAAGATATTGGTAAATAAGCTTGGAGATTTTTCTCCAAACTTTTTATTTTTTTTAAAATTATTTTAATACTATTTTTAATATAATTATTACCTTATTGTAAATATCTTAAACTATAAATTAATAAAAAATTAAAGTAATAATATAATTTAAGAAAATTTATTTTCTACAAAATTTCAATTCTTAAAATTATAAATTATTTTTAAAAATTAAACATAAATAAAATTAGGTGTAATTATATGTCTCAATATGAAGAGGATATCGTAACTTTCGAAAATTTAATAAAAGACCATACTAACTGGATGAAAAACAGTATAAATCTTATTGCCAGTGAAAATATTACTAGTTCTCAAGTTAAAACAGCTTTAGCATCAGATTTATCTCATAGATATGCTGAAGGATTAGCAGGTCAAAGATTATATGAAGGATGTAAATACATAGATGAAATAGAAGAATTAACTATAGATCTTTCAAAAAAATTATTCAATGCTGAATTTGTAAATGTTCAACCAGTTTCTGGAGTAACAGCTAATTTAGCAACTTTTTTTGCTTTTGCTAAACCAGGGGATAAAATAATGACCATGTCCGTTCCAATGGGAGGACATATTAGTCATGAAAAAGTTAGTGCTGCTGGAGTAAGAGGTTTAAAAAATGTTTTTTACCCATTTGATCCAGAAATAATGAATATTGATTCAGATAAAATGCAAAAACAAATACGTGAAGAAAAACCTGATGTTGTTCTTTTAGGTGGAAGTTTATTTTTATTCCCTCACCCTGTAAAAGAAGCTGTTGAAGCTGCACGTGAAGTTGATGCTAAAGTTTTATATGATGGTGCCCATGTATTAGGGTTAATAGCTGGTGGTCAATTCCAAGATCCTTTAGCAGATGGAGTAGATGCATTAATGGGAAGTACTCATAAAACATTCCCAGGACCTCAAGGTGGAATTATTTTTGCTAAAGAACAACATGCTGATAAAATCAATGATGCAGTGTTCCCTGGTATAGTTAGTAATCATCACCTTCATCATTTAGCAGGTTTAGGAATAGCTACTGCAGAAATGATGGAATTTGGAGAAGATTATGCTAAACAAACTATTAAAAATGCACAAGCATTAGCACAAGCATTAAATGAAGAAGGTTTCGATGTAATGTGTGAAGAATTAGGTTTTACACAATCTCATCAAGTTGCTATGAATGTTTCTAAAGTAAAAAGAGCAACAATTTTAGCAAAAGAATTAGAATCTAATAATATTATCTTAAACAAGAATTTAATACCTGGAGATAATGTTAATCATAGTGATGACCCTTCAGGTATAAGAATGGGAACTCAAGAATTAACAAGAAGAGGAATGAAAGAATCTGAAATGAAGGATGTTGCTCAATTAATTAAAAGAGTTGCTATGGATGATGAAAATGTTAAAGATGATGTTGAAGAATTTATGAAAGATTATAATAATGTTCATTATGCTTTTAAAGAAGATGATGGATATCAATATATTCAATTCTAATTTCATCTTTAAATATTTCCATTTTTCATTGGATAATATAATTACTTCAAAATTAGAAACATTAAATTAAATAATAAAAATATAAAATTAAAGTAGAGATTTTTATGAGAATAGGATGGGCATTCACTGGAGCAGGACACTTATTAAGTGAGAGTGTAGAAGTACTTGAAGAATTAGCTAAAACTAATGATATTACTGTATTCATGTCTAATGCTGCTGAAGAAGTATTGGCTATGTATGGTCTTTATGAAAGAGTTGCTGCTGTAACTGGTGGTCGTTATAAAGAGTTAGCAAAGGAGTCAGATCAAAGATATAGTTATCCTATTTCTGGAAGATTTTCATTAGGAAAATATGATATGTTAATAATTTCTCCAACAACTTCTAATACTGTGGCTAAAATTGTTCATGGTATCTCTGATACACTTGTAACTAACACTGTATCACAAGCTGGAAAAGGAGGAGTTAAAACTATTGTTATTCCAGTTGATCTTAAACCAGGTGATGTTAAGACAATTTTACCTGCTAAATTAGAACTTAACAGTTGTGCAGATTGTGATGAATGTAAAGCATATAAAGCCTGCCCAAATGATGCAATAATTCCTAAACAAGAAATAGATCTTTTAAAATGTACTGGATGTGGGACATGTGAAGATGCATGTCCATTTAATGCTATTAAATCTGGAAAAATAGTAACTATTCATATGCGTTCTATTGATGTTGAAAATGCTCAAAAATTAGTTATTATGGAAAATATAACTGTTTTAGAGGAACCAATAGATATTTTAACTTATTTAGGAGATATGTTCTCTTAATTTAATTTTAATTTTTTATATTCTTTTTTTATTATTTGAATAATTTTTTCATTATTTTAAAAAATTGTTAAATACTATTTTTTTTTAAATTTTTAATAAGAACATTTATTTATCTAAATTAATAATAAATAAATTATAAAATGTTAGATAATATTAATCTTATTATTTTAATGAAATTTTTTCAGATAGATTAATTAAAAAGGAAGTTTTTTCCTTAAGTCAACTTAATATTTATTTAAATTATTTATGTGAGTGTAATCATGAGAAATATAATTGTAAAAGAACTTAATCAAACATATATTGAAGATATAGATATTGAAATCGTAGAAAGAAAAGGAATTGGACATCCAGATAGTATTAGTGATGGAATTGGTGAATCTGTAAGTGAAGCTCTTTGTGAATTATACTTAGATAGATTTGGTGGTGTTCTTCACCATAATACTGATGAAGTTCAAATTACTGCAGGTGAATCAGACCCTCAATTTGGAGGGGGAGAAGTTTTAAAACCTATAGATGTTCTATTAACTGGAAGAGGAGTATCTGAATATAATGGAGAAAAACTTCCACTTGATCGTATAGCTATTGAATCAGCTAAAGAGTTTATTTCTGATACAATAATCAATCTTGATGTTGAATCAGATGCAGTAGTAGAATGTAAAATAGGTCATGGTTCAGGAGATTTAGTTGATGTCTTTGGACGTAAAGGAGCTCCATCATCTAATGATACTTCATTTGGAGTAGGATTTGCTCCATTTTCTGAAACTGAAACTATTGCTCTTGAAGTAGAAAAATTATTAAATTCTAAAGCATTTAAAAAACAACATCCGGCTATAGGTGAAGATATAAAAGTAATGAGTTTAAGAGAAGGAGAAAAAATTACTTTAACTATTGCTTGTGCTATGGTTTCAAAATATATAAATGATGTAAATGAGTATAAATCTGTACGTGAAGAATTAAAAGATATTGTTGCAGATTATGCTACTAAATTCACTAATAGAGAAATAACAGTATTTGTAAATACTGCTGATAATGATGAAGCTACTGATGAATCAGGTTATTATTTAACTGTTACTGGAACTTCCGCAGAAATGGGGGATGATGGTTCTGTAGGTAGAGGTAACAGAGCAAATGGTTTAATCACACCATGCCGACCAATGTCAATGGAAGCTAGTTCTGGTAAAAACCCAATAAATCACGTAGGTAAAATATACAATATTTTATCAAACAGAATAGCAAATGATGTTGTAGAAAATGTTGAAGGTATTAAACAAATTAATTTAATGATTTTAAGTCAAATTGGTAAACCAATTGATCAACCTAAAGCAGCTACTTCACAAATAATTTTAGAGGATGGTTATAAATTAGAAGATGTTGATAAGAAAGTTGAAAAGGTTATTGATGAATGGCTTGAAAACATTTCAACTATAACTGAAGATGTTGTAAAAGGTAAAGCTCGAACTTTCTAAAATCAATTAATAAAGAAATTTTTATAGTAATAATTTACCTATAAAAATTTTCTTAATTTTTAATTCTAATATTTTTAAATAAAAATTTTTTACATTTATTTTTTTCATTTTTTTAATTAATATTACTGAAATTTAAATGTTATGTTTATTCATTGTTTCTTAATTAAAGAAACATTATCATAATTATAGGAGATAATATATGCCATTAAAAGAGGCAGAAAAATCATATCAATATTCAAAAATTGAAGAACAAGCTCAAAAATTTTGGGAAGATAATCAAATCTTTTCTAAAGTAAATAAATTACGTGCTAATGGTCCACAGTATTCATTTTTAGATGGACCTCCATATTGTAGTGGAAAAATACATTTAGGAACTGCATGGAATAAAGTTATAAAAGATACTCATTTACGTTATAAATCTATGAATGGATTTAATCTTCGAAGACAAGCAGGATGGGATACTCATGGTCTTCCAATTGAACATAAAGTAGAGGAATTAATGGGTATTAAAAGTAAGAAAGAGATTGAAACAACAATTGGAATAGATACTTTTGTCAATAAATGTAAAGAGTTTGCAATGGAAAATAAAGCTGCTATGACCAAACAATTCCAAAAATTAGGGGTATGGATGGATTGGAAAAATCCTTATATGACATTAGACCCTAAATATATGGAATCTGCTTGGTGGACTTTAAAAAAAGCTCATGAAAAAGATTTACTTACAAAAGATCTTAGAGTAATTAGTTGGTGCCCTCATTGTGAAACTGCTTTAGCTGCAGCTGAAATTGATTATGAAGAAAAAGAAGATCCATCTATTTATGTTAAATTCCCTTTAAAAAATAAAATTTTGTCCGAAAAAGAGAATATTGAAGATTTAAAAGAATATGTATTAGTATGGACTACAACTCCTTGGACTCTTCCAGCAAATTTAGCTATTTGTGTAAATTCTGATTTTAACTATAATTTTGTAAAGATTAATAATGAAATTTTAATCTTAGCTGAAGATTTAGTCGAACCTATTTTTGGAGAAGCTATTACTCGTAAAGTTTTAAAACATAAAATTGAAAAAGATTATGGTGAAAATGAAGAAATAGTATATGAAGAAGAAATTATTGAAACCATAAACTATGAAATAATTAAAACAGTTAAAGGAATTGATCTTGAAGGATTAGATTATGTATATCCTTTGTTAGATGAAATCCCAAAACAAGCAGAAATGGATAAAATCAAAAATGTTCATAAAATTTTACCTGGAGATCATGTTGAACTTGGAGAAGGAACAGGATGTGTTCATACAGCACCAGGGCATGGTCCTGATGATTTTGAAATAGGAAAAGATTTTGGTTTACCAATATTCTGTCCAGTAAATGAAGAAGGTAACTTTACCGAAGATGCAGGTAAATATGTTGGTGGATTTGTTAAAGATTATAACGATAATGTTCTAGATGATTTAGAAGCAAAAGATTTCTTATTGAGAAATGAAACTATTATTCATAGATATGGAACTTGTTGGAGATGTAAAACTCCTATTATATATTTAGCTACTGAACAATGGTTTTTAAAAGTAACTGATATAAAACAACAAATGCTTCAACAAATCGATACTGTAAAATGGGTTCCTGAATGGGCTGGTCAACAAAGATTCAGAGATTGGGTTGAAAATGCTAGAGATTGGACAATTTCACGACAAAGATATTGGGGTATCCCAATTCCTATATGGGAATGTCCTGAATGTGGAAAAATTAAAGTTATTGGTTCTGTTGATGAATTAAAAGAAGAATCTATTAATGAAATTACAGCCACTGATGATGAATTAGTTCATAGGCCTTATGTTGATGAAATAATCGTTCAATGTGATTGTGGTCATGAGATGAGTCGTATTCCAGACGTTTTAGATGTATGGATTGATTCTGGAGTTGCAGGATGGGCATCATTATATTATCCACAGGAAAAAGAAGGATTTGAAAAATGGTATCCTTATGATTTTATTACCGAAGGACATGATCAAACTAGAGGATGGTTCTATTCTCAATTAGGTGCTGGTGTAATTTCAATGGATAGAGTTCCATATAAAAAAGTTTTAATGCATGGATTTTCCTTAGATGAAGATGGAAAGAAAATGAGTAAATCTTTAGGTAATGTTGTACAACCAGAAGAAGTAATTGAAAAATATGGAGCAGATATATTAAGATTTTATCTTCTTTGGGCATGTAAACCTTGGGATGATCTTAAATTTGTATGGGATGAGTTGAACACAGTTAAAAAAATGTTTAATATTCTTTGGAATGTGTATGTTTTTTCAACAACATACATGGCATTAGATAATTTTAACCCTGAAGAATGTAATGAAAACAATATTAGCTTAAGAAATGAGGATAAATGGATTATATCAAGAGCTAATACTTTATCTAAAGAAGTAGGTAAAAATTTAGATGATTTATACTTCCATTTAGCAACTAGAAAAATCAATAATTTTATACTAGAAGATTTAAGTCGATGGTATGTAAGATTAATCCGAGGGAGAACTTGGGTTGAAAGTAATGATCCAGATAAATTAGGTGCTTATTATAGTTTGTATACCGCTTTAGAAATTTTGATTAAAGTAATGGCCCCAATTACTCCTTATTTAAGTGAAGAAATGTATCAAAATTTAGTTGTAAATGTTAAATCTGATTTTAAAGAAAGTGTTCATATGGAAGATTGGTGTTATGATGAAAATCTAATTGATACTAATCTTGAAGAAATGATGGATTCAGTAAGAAATATTATTGAAGCTACTGCAAGAGCTAGAGATGTTGCTAGATATAAATTAAGATGGCCAGTAAATGATATTACTGTTGTTTCTCAAGATGATGAAGTATTAAATGCTGTAAAATATCTTGAAGATATCATAAAGGATCAATCAAACACTAAAAATGTTATAACTTCTAAAGAATTTGAGAATCTTTCTTTTATTGCAAAACCCAACTTAAAAATATTAGGTCCAAAACTTAAAGGTGATGTAGGTATTGTTAAAAAACATTTTGCTAATGCTGATGGTGATTCAATTAAAGAAGAAATAGAAAATAATGGTAAATACATTGTTAAAGTTGAAGATCATGAAGGAAATATTAAGGAAATTGAACTTTCTGCTGATGAAGTGTTATATGATACAGAACTTCCTGATAATGTTGTTAGCTCAGAATTTGATGGAGGAAATGTGTTTGTAAATACTGAAGTTACTCCTGAGATATTATCTGAAGCTATGTCTCGTGAGTTAATTAGAAGAATTCAAGATATGCGAAAAGATATGGATTTAAATGTAGAAGCTATGATTGGTGTAATGGTTCATTCAAGTTCAGAATTTAAAGAATTAGTACAAAAACAATCTATTTTTATTAAAAATGAGGTTAGGGCTACTACTTTTGCATTATTTGATGGTGAAGCATGTGTTTGTGTACCTAATTATGAAGCTAGAGAAGATGAATACACTAAACAATGGAAAATTGAAGATGAAGAAATTATGATTTCTATTGTTAAAAATTAACTAATATAAAAGGTGTTTAAATGACTTTAGAAGAGTCTGAAATGGAATATATTAAAGGAATTCTTGGAAGGGAAATGAATCCATTGGAAGAAGGTATGTTGGATGTGATGTTTTCAGAACATTGTTCATACAAAAGTAGTCGACCTATTTTAAGAATTTTCCCAACAGAAGGTAAAAATATAATATTAGGGCCTGGAGATGATGCTGGAATTGTTTCCATTACTGATAAATTAGCCCTTGCTGTAGGAATGGAAAGTCATAATCATCCATCAGCCATTGAACCTTATGGTGGTGCAGGAACAGGAATAGGTGGAATTCTAAGGGATATAATTTCTATGGGTGCTAAACCAATAGCTTTACTTGATTCTTTAAGATTTGGTCCCCTAGAAAATGATCAAAAATCAAGATATCTTTTTGAATATGTAGTTAAAGGTATTTCAGATTATGGTAATAGAGTAGGAGTTCCAACAGTTGCTGGAGAAGTTGAATTTGATGAATCTTTTCGAACTAACCCATTAGTAAATGTTTTATGTGCGGGTTTAGTTGAAAAAGATAAATTAGTTTATGGAATTGCACCTAATCCTGGAGATGTGTTCTTTTTAATGGGTGGAAATACTGGAAGAGATGGAATTCATGGAGTTACTTTTGCATCTGAAGAATTAACATCAGATTCTGAAACAGAAGATAGACCTGCAGTACAAGTTGGAGATCCTTTTACTAAAAAACGAGTCATGGAAGCTTCCTATGAAATTTTGGAAAAAATTAATGTTTCAGGAGTTAAAGATTTAGGTGGTGGAGGATTAACATGTTGTATTTCAGAATTAGCTGATTCTTCTAATAATGGAGCAATTGTTGATTTAAATGCAATACCTCTTCGTGAAACAGGAATGACACCTTATGAAATTATGTTATCCGAATCTCAAGAAAGAATGGTTTTTGTTTTAGATCCTAAAGATGTTAATGAAGCTAAATCTATTTGTGATAAACATGAAATTATATCTGGTGTAATTGGTACAGTTACCGATGAAAATAATATGATTATACTTGATGATAAATTAGATAGAGATAATCAAGAAATTGCTAATTTACCAACTTTATTATTAGCTGATCCTCCTTCAATTGACAGAGAACTTAAAGAACCAATTAAAGATGAAACTCTTATAAATGTAGAAGATCCAAGTTTATCAAAATCCTTAATAAAAATTTTATCTTCTCCTAATATAGCTAGTAAAGAATGGGTTTATAAACAATATGATCATGAAGTTCAAATAAGAACAGTTGTTAAGCCTGGAGATGATGCAGCAGTTCTTAAAGTTGATGATAATACTGCTGTAGTTTTAACTGCTGATTCTAATACTATTCATACTAAATTATCTCCTTATGATGGAGGTGCAGGTTCTGTAGCTGAAGGAATTCGTAATGTAGTTTCAATGGGAGCTACACCTTATGCTGTTGTAGATTGTTTAAATTTTGGAAATCCTGAAAATCCTGAAATATTATGGCAATTTAAAGAATGTATTAAAGGAATGTCCGATATTGCATCTAAATTTGAATCTCCAGTTATTAGTGGAAATGTAAGTTTCTATAATGAAATGGAAGGAGTAAAAATAAATCCAACACCCGCTGTTGGAGTTATTGGTGTTGAAAAATTAGATAATATAAGAACTATGAATTTTAAGAATGAAAATGATAAAATAATTATTATTGGAAAAACTTATGATGAAATTGAAGGTTCTGAATATCATAGAGCAGTTCATAATATTGAACAAGGTAATGCACCAAAAATTCGAATAGATGATGAATTTGATAATGCAAGCACAGTTTTAAAATTAATTGATGAAGATTCTATTAAAAATATTACTGCAGTTCATGATTGTTCCCAAGGGGGTATTGCGGTTGCTTTATCTGAAATGGCAATGTCAGGTAATATTGGTTGTGAAATTGACATATCTAAAATTCCAAAGGATGGAAATATAAGTGATAATGATTTAATCTATTCTGAATCTCACGGAAGATATATATTAACTGTTAAATCTGATGCTTTAGATGATATTTTATCTAAAATTAATGTTCCTTGTAATTGTATTGGAGAAGTTAAAGGAAATGCATTTAAATTAGCAAACATTACTATTCCAGTTAAAGATTTAGATGAAGCTTATCATGGAGTAATAGAACAATATATGTCATAAATATTATAGGATGATTATATGAAAGGATTTTTTTCAAAATTGATGTCATTGGATGATGCTTTAAAAAAATTGGATTATCATCAAAAAGTAATGGATATAGAAGAAATTGATATTAAATCCGCGCATAATAGAGTTTTAGCTGAGAATATTAAATCATTTCATAATTCTCCTCCTTTTGATAAATCTGCTATGGATGGATATGCCGTTATAGCAGAAGATACTTTTGGTGCATCTAATAATAATCATAAACATCTAAAAATAATAGACGCTATAGGTGCTGGAGATTTTTCAGAGAAGAAAATTGAATCTGGTGAAGCAATTAGAATAGCTACAGGTGCTCCAATTCCTAATGGTGCAAATGCAGTTATAATGGAAGAATATACTTCTCATTATAATAATGATTTAGAAGTTCATTCTCAAGTTAGTCCTAAAGATAATGTTTCTCCGATTGGTGAAGATTTAAAGTTGGGGGATAAAGTTTTAAGTTCTAATACTTTTATTCGTCCACAAGAGATGGGTTTAATTTCTTCAGCAGGATTTAATAAAATTAAGGTTTATAAAAAACCTAAAGTTAAACTTATTATCACTGGTAATGAGTTAGTTGAACCTTCTCCAAAATTAGATAAAGCTAAAATAATTAATTCTAATCAATATACTATAGCTTCATTAATTGAAAGTGCAGGGGCCGTTGTTGAAGTAGATTATGCTAGAGATGATTTTGAGGAAGTAAAATCTTCTATTATTGAGAATTCAAAAAATTTTGATGTTATAATAACTACTGGTGGTACTGCTATTAGTAAAGGAGATGTTGTAGTTGATGCTGTTGAAGAATCTGGCGAGCTTCTTTTTCATGGTGTTTCTATAAGACCAGGTAAACCTGTTGGTTGTGGATTAGTTAATGATACTGTTGTTTTTACTTTATCTGGCCAACCCGTTGCTGCAATGGCACAATTTGATATTTTTGCACGAGGATATTTGATAAAAATGCAGGGGCTTGATTACAATTATAAAATTGTAAAAAGAGAATCTGTTATGAAAATTCCTTCTAATTTAGGTCGAACAGATTTTATTAGAACTTATGCAGATGAAACATGTGCAAGACATATATTAAATAGGGGTTCTGGAATTATTAGATCAATGGTTGAAGCAAATAGTTATATAATTATTGATGAGAATAATGAAGGGATTGAAAAAGGAGATTTTGTTGATTTAGTATTTTTTGATTCAATGATTTGGAATAAATATTAAATACTTCTTTTAATAATAGTTATTTATTTATTTAGAATATATTAATTCTAATTTTTATTATTTTTTTTTGAAAGTGAAACAATGAATGGAATTTGGTATTATGTCATAGCTTTTATAATTATTTGGGCTGTTTCTTTAATATTTAAAGATTATTTAACAGAACATGGTGTGGAAGTTGAATTCCCTTTATTAATGTGGAAAACAAAACGGCTTAGAGGGTTTATTGATAGAATTGCTAATAAATCTAAGAAGTTTTGGAAATGGTATATGAATGTTGGAGTTGTTATATCATTTGGTTTAATGATTTTTATGGCCGTAGCTTTGATATATTCTTTTACTCAAATATCTCAAACAGCGGCTGTAGGTTTGGTTATTCCAGGGGTGGATATTCCTGGTTCACCAATTTTTATTCCATTTATTTATGGGATATTGGCTTTAATTACAGTTATAATAATTCATGAGTTTTCTCATGGAATTTTGGCTAGGGTTGAGGATGTTAAAATCAATTCTATAGGTTTACTTTTGTTTACGATTATTCCTGGTGCTTTTGTTGAACCTGATGAAGATGAAATTAATGAGTTAGGAAAATTAAGTAAATTGAGAATTTATGCAGCGGGATCTATGGGAAATATGGTTCTTGCTGTAGTTGCAGTTATTATAGTTTTGGTTTTGTCTTCAGTTTTTGTTCCTATGGTATTTCATGAGGATGGAGTAAGTATTGATAGGACTGTTTCTGATGCACCTGCTGATGGTATTTTAAAATCAGGGATGGTTATTGAATCTTTAAATAACCAGAGTTTTAATAATTCTCAAGGTTATGCTGAGGCAATAAAGACATTGAAACCAAATCAAACAGTTTATGTTTCGACGGATCAGGGGGATTATAGTTTTAAATTAGGGGAAAATCCTAATAATAAAAGTTTAGGTTATATGGGAGTTCAAGCAGTTAAACATTATAGTTTTAATAATGGTGTTGGGGATAATGTTTTAAGCCCTGTTCTTTGGGTAATTTTCCCTTTGATTCAATTGTTTAGTTGGATATTTTTCCTTAATTTTGCAATTGGTACATTTAATTTATTACCTATGAAACCATTAGATGGGGGTTTGATGTTTGAAACATTGTTAAGTTATAAATTGTCGGATAAATATGTGAATCTTTTAACAAATTTTTCTTCCTATTTGATGTTGATTATTATTCTTGTTAGTTTGGTTTATGGTATTGGTTCTGCTTTGATTTAGTCTAATATTATATTCTAAATTTTTATTTTTTTAACTTTTTACTAATTTTAATGTAATGATATACATGTTCTATTTAATATTATCTTTATTTGATAATATATTGTTTAATTCTGTGATATAACTATTATTATTCCATAGGTTACTTATGTAACTATTGTTTTAATTAAGAGAAAAATTGTTTAAAATGAATGTTTTTTGTTTATGGAAAATTGATTTTGTAAATTAATAAAAATATTGAGATTTAAAAAAAGTAGTAAATAAAAAAAATAAAAAAGAAAAAATTAAATAAATATTTATAAGTTGTATCTTTCTTTAATTCCTTCTAATATTCTAGAGTGACGTCCTTCATCTTTGGAACTTTCACGGAAGAAATCGCTAGCGTCTTCAACACCGCATTCTTTAGCTTTATCTGAAGCTTCTCTTTTTTCAACATTCGCTTTTAATTCACCTTCAAGCATCATATCAATATTTTCACTTAAAGTTGGTTTAATTACTCCATTCATTTCAGCAAATCTTGCTGCATGTTCTGCTTCTTCAAATGCTAATCTTTTAAATACTTCAGCTAATTCTCCATAACCTTCTGTAGAAGCTTGTCTAGCCATAGCCATGTAAATTCCAACTTCGGCGGTTTCACCCGCGAAATTTCCTGCAACCTCTTTTTCTACATCAGTACCTAAGGTAGTGCCTATTTTACGTTCATATTCTGCCATATTTTTTCCTCCATTATATTAAATTTGGTATTATATAATCTATTTTTATATGTAATTAAATTTTTTGTTTATTTATTCAAGGTCTAATTTTTTTGCTGCTGCTACTAAATCTTGACCTAATTTATATGCAGCTAATTTTTCATCTTCATTAGGAACATAATAAATTTCATCTTTTTCTATAACTTCAAATCCAGAGTCGTTAAGGTATTCTGCTAAAATATCTGGTGAACCTCCTTTCCCTCCCATGGATCCGAATGTTACAGCTGGTCTTTTGAATCCAGTTCTGTTGAAATGAAGTCCTTTTAAGTAAAATAAAATGTCTCCCATACTTGGGAATGGATAATCGTTAATTGTTGGATCTCCAAATGCTACAGCTTTACTAGTTAAAATACTTTTTACTATTTCGCTTCTTTCATCTTCATGTAAATAGAACATTTCAACATCATAACCTTCTGCCATTGCTCCTTCAGCTACTTCATGAGCTAAAGTTTGAGTAGAGTAATGCATTGTATCATATACTATGGTTATTTTATCTTCTGCTAGTTTTCCAGTTGCCCATCCACTGTATGCGTTAATGATTTTCATTGGGTCTGTCCAAATTTGTCCATGTGATGGTGCAATCATTTTTATTTTATCTAATAAATCAAGTTCTATGATTTCATCGAATTTTTTAAGAACTTTTTTAGAAAGTGGAGTGATTAAGTTTGCATAAAATTTTTTTGCGCCGTCCATTAATATTTCTTCTGGGATATCGGTGTCTAATCTTTTTGAGTAACATAAATGTTGTCCAAATGCATCATTAGGGAATAAAATTCCATCTTCTACAAGAAGAGTGAACATACTGTCTGGCCAGTGGAGTAAAAATGCGTCTAAAAATGCAAATGTTCTACCTCCTAAATCTAAAGTGTCACCTGTTCCTACAGTTTGGAATTCGATTCCTTGTAATGCAGGGTAATGTTTTTCTAATCCTCCAACAGCTATTTCACTGCAGTATATTGGAGCTTCTGGGAATCTTTTATGGAGGTCTACTAATACTCCACTATGATCTTTTTCTACATGGTTTTGTATTATGTAATCTACTTGAACATCTTTTCCTTCTTGTTCGAATGCATCGTCTATTCTTGCCATTATTTCTTCGGTTTTTCCTGGGTATGCATTATCTATTAATGCAGTTTTATCTTCACCAAATACTAAGTATGCATTGTATGTAGTACCATCTAATGTGTATCCATGGTAAGATCTTAAATCCCAATCGATTACACCTATCCAGTATACTCCTTCTGCTATTTTTTGAGCTTTTGCTTTCATTGTTACGCCTCTAATTTTTTTAAAATTATTGTGAATAATAATGTTCGTATATTTATGAACATTAGATTTATTATATTAAACTTGATATATAAATGTATTGATTTTTTAATTTGAGTTATCATAAACAATTTAAAATAAGTTGAAATTTGCTGTAATAAATAAATATATTTTAAATTTTTTAATAATCTTTTAAAATTATTTTAATTATAAAAAAAATTCTGTAATAATTTTTATTTAATTTTTTAATAATTTTAATTTCGTTTTTAATGTATTAAACAATATATAGTTAAAAAATTTGTTCGTAAAAAAATTAAATCTAAAACTATTAGTGAATATATGAACAAGTATAAATAATATAAATAGTATAATATAAAATAAAAAAAATTGTAAATTATAAAATTTTTTTAAAGTTCATAATTTTACATAAAATAACTACAATGAGATGCTAAAAATGGATAATAATATAGAATTTGAAGATAAAGAACCGCCTATACAAATATTTTCAAAAAGTGATGGTGAAGTAGGAGTTAATGTTGTAAAAAGTCCAGTTAAACTTACAATATTATCAATGTTAAAAAATAATGAAATGGAATTTGATGAAATTGTTAAAAACACAGGAAAATCAAAATCCACAATTTCAGTTCATTTAAAATCATTAAGAGAAGATGGTATAGTATCCTATAAATTTGACCCTAATGATCATAGAAAAAAAATCTTTTACATAAAATCAAGATGTCTAGGAGAAATTGAAGCAGCAGAACCAGTAGAGTTAGAAGAAAGAAAAATAGATTTCTTAGTAAAAAATATTCTAAATGAAACAAACTTCCAATTTTCCTTTTTACTTTTCCATACATTAAGATCAACATTAATTCAAGAAGGAATTAATATAGACCCTATATTATTAGATACCGGACGTCATATTGGAGAAACCATATATGAAGAATTAAAAGATGAAGATATAAATGTCTTTGTAAATAATATAATTAAATTTTGGAAAGAAAATGGTCTTGGAAAATTAGATATTAAACTAGGAGATACAATAGAAATTACCTCAGTTGATTGTTTTGAATGTGGTTTATTACCAAAAACAGGAAAACCAGCATGTTTTTTAGATGCAGGAATTATAGAAACATTAATTGCATCTTACTTAAAACAAGTTGTGCAAGTAACTGAAATTAAATGTTACACAATGGGAGATAATTGCTGTACATTCTTAGTAGAACCTACTGAAGAAGATTACGTTCCTTTAGTAGAATCCCAATAAAAATTTAAATTTAAATAGCTAAAAGTCAATTTAGCTATTATATTCTATTTTTTTTAAAAAAAAATTATTTTTCATTAAATTTTATCAAAGTAGTGGTTAAATAAGGTTTATCTTTAGAAAAACCTTTAATAATTTTTTCATCTTCCATACTACACTTTTCAACAGAATATATTTCTTTTTCACCAGATTTAGAATCGATAATATCTTCAAGTTCTTTGGTATTTCTAGAAGGTTTCATTAAAACAATTGAATTACTTTCATTTAAAATTGACTCTAATCTATCATCTATTTTTGGAATAATTGTAAGAACTTCATTTTTTTCAACTAAAGGTTTTCCAATACTTGATGCACAAGCAGTACAAGAAGTTATTCCAGGAACCATTTTAACAACGTATTCATTTGTTAGTCTTTTAAGTACATAAGAAAAGGTGGAAAAAATTGCAGGATCTCCAAGAGTTATAAAAGCCACATCAACTCCTTTATCCAAATAATTTGTTATTGAATTTGTAGCTTCATCCCAATGTTTTTCTAATGTTTTTCTGTCTTCAGTCATTGGAAAAACTGGGTCTAAAATTGTTAAATCTTTTATATCTTCTCTTTTATCAAGTATAGGTTTAACAATGGATAGAGCTATACTATCTTTTTTTTCAGATGATTTAGGGGAACATATTACTGGTATTTTACTTAAGATGTTTACAGCTTTTATGGTTAATAGTTCTGTGTCTCCAGGACCAACTCCTATTCCAATTAATTTTCCTTTTTCTACCAAAATTATCACTCTCTTTTCTAATTTCAATTATATGATTAAATTAATATTATAATATTTACTCTAGTTTAATCTTTTTAATATTTTTTTATTTTATAATTTTATTTTTCAAATGCTCTAGGTTTATTTATTTATATTATCAAAAACAATAAATTTACTAATGACTAATTCTATTTTTTGTTCAAATTGCGGTATGTTAAAAGAAAATTGTGTTTGCGGTAAACACAAAAAGAAAAAAATTAAAGTTGTAAATAATTATAATGAATTTAAGAGTAATAATATGAGTTCTGATAGTGAATATAAAGGATTAGATAGTTTTAAAAAGTCTAAAACTAAATCAGCTTTAGAAAATGTGGAAATACCTAAAAGTTATTCAATAGAAAAAAATTCTTTGCCACAAGATAAAATTGATATTTTAAAGGAAAAATATCCTTATATTAATAATGATATTCTTGAAAACTTTCCATTTGAACAACCTAGACCGGGACAATTAGAAATTATTGAAGATATAGAAGATGCTATTTCAAAAGGATATAAATATATTATTTTAGAAGCTGGAACAGGGACTGGAAAATCCGCTGTTGCAACAACTTTGGCTAGAATGTATGAATCTGCTTATATATTAACTATGACTAAGCAATTACAATCTCAATATGCTAATGAATTTCATTTCCCTCTTGTAAAAGGAAGATCTAATTTCGGATGTTTACATGAAAATTTAGATACAACCTGTGATATGGGGACTTGTAAAACATCACCTTCTTCTTCTAAATTCATATGTCCATATGGAATAGCTAAAAATCCTACTCTTTCAGGTACAGAAGCTTTTGAAGATTCTCGTGGGGGTGTCATGTTTTATCAATCAGATAATCATTGTAATTATTGGCAACAGAAAGCAAATGCTATAAATTCTCCAATTACTTTAATGAATTATGATTATGCAATTTTAGAGTTGAATTATGTAAAACATTTTAGTCCTAGAAGTTTATTGGTTCTTGATGAAGCTCATAATATAGAAAATAAATTGATGAGGATTTTAGAATTAAATTTATACAATAAACGTTTAGAAAATGATATTAAAAAGGTTATAAGCCCTCAAACTATTCATAGTGGGGAAGTTGAAGATTGGGTAATGGAAATTGAAGCCGTTTATGGGGCTTATAAAGATATAGATATTAAAGATCTTCCTAAAAATAAGGCTGAAAGGATTTTTTCAACAACATCACGATTAAAACAGTTAAAGGAAAATCTTCAAAATGAACCAAAAAATTGGGTTATAGATCCAACTCCGGAAGGAGTATCATTTAAACCACTTCGTGTTCATCATTATGCGGAAGATTATTTATTCAAATATGGAGATGTTGTTTTATTTTTAAGTGCTACTATTTTATCTCATAAAATGTTTTCAAAATGGTTAGGTCTTAATCCTAAGGATGTTTATTTTATAAAAGTAGATAGTCCTTTTCCAGTGAATAAAAGACCAATTGAACTTAAATTAGCAGGAAAAATGTCTGCTAATAGAATAAAACATACTGCTCCTAAAACTTTACCTATTCTCAGTAAAATTCTTAAAAGACATGCTGAAGATAAAGGTTTAATTCATACTAACAGTTATAAATGCCAGAATTATATAACACGTAATCTCCCTAATTCAAGATTAATTTCACATAATTCACTAAATCGTGAAAGAGTTTTAAAATATTTTGAAGAAGATGAAAATCCATTAGTTCTTGTTTCTCCATCAATGAGTGAAGGTGTGGATTTACCTTATGATAAATGTAGATTCCAAGTAATATATAAAATCCCTTTCCCATATTTAGGAGATAAACAAGTCAATATGAGAAGAAAAAGAGATCAACGTTGGTATGCTTATAAAACTGTTATGACTTTGATGCAGGCATATGGTAGAGGAATGAGAGCAGAAGATGATTCTTGTGTAACTTATATTTTGGACAGTGACATTAAAATGTTGTTTAAAAGTCCTTTATATAAATCCTTAATTCCCGATTTTTTCAAAGAAGCAGTAATAGTTAATGATGATTTTTAAGGTTTAAATACTTAAATAATTTTTTTAAAAAAAGAACGGACCTAGGGGGATTTGAACCCCCGATCTCGGGATCCGAAGTCCCGCGTCATTCCAGGCTAGACCATAGGACCAGAGATAAATATATACTTTAAATTTTAAAGATATTTTTATCATTTATATTTTAATTTTTATTATTTATAAATCATTAGTATTTTTTAAATAGTCAAAACATATTATATATAAACATTAATTTCTTATAAAATTCATTAATTTTATTTTTATCAAGTAAAAGTTAAATATTAATTGAGAGAGTAAAAAAATATGCTAACTAAAAGAATAATTCCATGTTTGGATTGTGATTTACAGGTTCCTGAAGGTAGAGTTGTTAAGGGAGTGGAGTTTAAACAGATAAAATATGCTGGAAATCCTGTTGAATTAGCAACACGTTACTATGAAGATGGGGCTGATGAAATAGTTATATTAGATATAACTGCTTCTCATGAAAGACGAGGCACTATGAGAGATGTTATTGAAAGATTAACTGAAAATGTGTTTATTCCCATATGTGTAGGTGGAGGTATTCGTAAAGTGGATGATTATGTTAATATGCTTAAAGCAGGTGCAGATAAATGTTCAACAAATACTGCTGCTATTCATAATCCTGATTTATTAACTGATGCAGCAAAAGTTGTTGGTTCACAAGCAGTTGTTATTGGGATTGATGCTAAAAGAAGATATGTTAAAGATGAAAAGGAAGCACCTGATAAAAATATAATAGAAACGGATAAAGGTCTTTGTTGGTTTGATTGTAGTATTTATGGAGGTAGAGAGTTCACAGGAGTAGATGCAATATCTTGGGCTCAAACATGTCAAGATAAAGGTGCAGGTGAAATACTTTTAACTTCTATGGATGGTGATGGAACTAAAGATGGTTATGATATTGACTTAACAAAAGCTATTAATGATAATGTGGATATACCTGTAATAGCATCTGGAGGGGTTGGAACACCTGAACATATTAAAGAAGCTTTTACTGAAGCTAATGCAAGTGCTGCTTTAGCAGCAAGTATATTTCATTTTAATGAATACCCTGTTCCAGTAGTTAAAAAATATTTAAATGAACATGGGGTAAATGTCCGTTTATAAAAATTAAATTTTGAAAGGTAAAAAGATGAAATATGATAAATTAATAAATTTAGAATTAACTCAATTATCCGGGCAAACATCTCAACCCCCATGGATTATTAATGATAAAAATCAATTTCAAGGTTTGTTAATTTTAAATGAATCTCCTGTTCTTGTTAAATTATCTCAAAACAATATTAATTCATTAAATATTGATTATGAATTACCAATAAATGTGGATACATATATTAATGAAAAAAAGTTAAAAAAAGAAATATTTGAGGAAATTAATAGAATATATAATTTAAATTTTGATTTAAATAAATTTTATAAGTTTTTATCTAATGATTCACAATTAGCAGATTCTATTAATTTTTGTAAGGGTTTACGTCTTTTTTTAGCTAAAAATCCATTTGAATGTATTATATCTTCAATATGTAGTGCTAATAATTCAATAACTAGATGGACAAAATCTATTTCACAGATAGAATCTAAATGGGGAGAAAAATTTCAATTTTCATCAGGAAATTTTTACACCTTTCCAAACCCTAACAAATTATTAAATGTTCCTTTAGACGATTTAGAAGAATATGAATCCTTAAATAAATCAATTGATATAGAATGTTGTGTTAATAATCTTAAAGCATGTGGTGTAGGTTATAGGGCTCCTTATATGAATAAAACTTCTAATATATTTTCAAATCAGATAAATTTTAATGATATGTTTGGAATGAAGTATGAAGAAGCATTTGAAACTATTTTAAAAGTTCCAGGGGTTGGACCTAAAGTTGCAGATTGTATATTATTATATGGGTTTGGTTTTCAGGAAGCATTTCCTTCTGATGTATGGATAAAAAGAATTATATCCACATTATATTTTGATGGAGAAGATATATCTGCAAATAAAGTCCGTGAATTTGGAATAAATAAGTTTGGGGATTATGCAGGATATGCACAGTTATATCTATTTCATTATGCTCGTAAATCTGGTTTAATGAATCAAATTTCTAGTAAAAAAAATAAATAGTTTTAGGTGTTGATTATTATGAAAAATATCCATTATTCCTTAGATGATGAAGAAAATTATACTATTGAACAAATTAAACAGATTTTAGTTGAATTTTCTGATGTTAAAGGGTTATCTGAAGTTTTAAATGAGACTAAAAATTTATTTGATAATGAATCTTTTATTAAAATATTTAAAGAAGCTCAAAGTACTGCAGAAAAAGATTATAATAGACTAAATTTCTCAGATGGGGAGCAAATATCAAATGATTCTTTATTGGGAAAATATCCTCAATTAAAATATGCATCTATTTTTAAAAAGCCTGTAATTTATATGCCTTCTTTACATGGAGATTTAATAATGTACACTACTTTTATAAGTACTTTTACTTTATTATCTACAATTTGCAATGTTAAATTTGGACATTTGATTAGTATTGAAAGAGTATTTAGTTTATTAGATCGAGTTATGGTTTTGTTAGATAATTTTAATCAGGATTTAGATTTTACATCTCCTGATCAGGAGTTTTATGAAAAAATTAAGAATATAAAATGGGATAAAAAAGCAAAAAAACTTAATAAAAAGATTCAAAATATTAGAAATAACATTACTAATGTTAATTCTGGAAATATGGATATGTATAATACTCGATTTAATTTAACAGAGAGTTATTTAATTATATTCTTGGCTGCTTCAAGTGCAGTTAATTGTAATAGGGACAAAATTAGTGTTGATGATTTGATTAATTCTTTGAAAACTTATTATAAATTAGTTGAAATAGATAATTTAAATATATAATTTTCTTATTTAAAAAATAAAAAAGTTTTAAAGGAATATTTATCCTTTAACTCTTACTTTATTCATTACATCTCCTTCTTTTATTGCATTAACAACATCCATTCCTTCTCTTACTTGTCCAAATACAGTGTGAACACCATCAAGATGAGGTTGAGGGGAGTGTGTTATAAAGAATTGACTTCCACCTGTATCTTTACCTGCATGTGCCATTGATAAAGCTCCAGTTCCATGTTTATGAGGGTTTCCTTCTGTTTCACATTTTATTGTGTATCCCGGTCCACCAGTTCCATTACCATTTGGGTCTCCACCTTGTATAACAAAATTAGGAATTACTCTGTGAAATGTTAATCCATCATAAAAACTAGAATTTGCTAGTTTTTCAAAGTTTGCTACAGTTCCTGGGGCTTCATTAGGAAATAATTCTAATACTATATTTCCTTTATCAGTTTCTATTGTTGCAGTTTTCATTCTATCATCTCCTATTTAAAATTTTTTTAATTATAATATTATCCTATTTACTTTTTTTATGTATATAAATCAATATGTTTATTTATTCACTTTCATAACTAACGCTAGTTTTTCCAGCTAAAATGTTTTTCCAGTCTTCATAATTTTCTTCAAGGATTGTAGGAATATCTAGTCCATAAGGGCATCTTTCTTTACATTCTTCACAATGTGTACAATCTTCTATTTTTTTCATTTCTTCTTTGTTTTTATCAGTTAAATATAATTCTGGTGGAAAACGTCTCAAAAATAGAGACATTCTTGCACACATAAATATTTGGATATCAACAGTACATGGTGAGCAGTATCCACATCCTCTGCAGAAATCTCCGCTTAATTCCTCTTTGTCTTTTTCAATTTCTTTTTTTAATTTATTGTTTAATTTAATTGGGGATTTTAGATTGTTTATTGCTTCATTTAATTCTTTTTCTTTTTGAATTCCCCATATTGGTAATATATTCTCGTATTGGTTTATAAATCCGAAAGCTGCAGGACCATTACTTATTAATCCTCCTGAAAAAGCTTTCATAGCAATAAAACCAATATCTTTTTCTTTACATAATTTAACTAGTTTAATATCCTCATCATCACTAAGATAAGAAAATGGGAATTGTAATGTTTCATATAATCCTGATTCTACAGCTTCTTTAGCTAAATTTAATGGATGAAATGTAATGCCAATGTGTTTAATAAGACCATTTTCTTTAGCTTCTAACATTGCATCATAAAGTCCATCTTCTCCATTAGGTTTTGGAACAAAAGGAGGGTTATGAAATTGGTATAAATCTAAATATTCTGTCTTTAATTCTTTCAAGCTTGTTTTTAAATCATTCCAAAAATCATCAACAGTTAAAGCTCTTGTTTTAGATGCAATAATGATATTTTCTCTAACATCACTTAATGCTTTACCCATTTTTTCTTCACTATCTGAGTAAGCTCTTGCAGTGTCAAAATAATTCATACCTCCTTCATAAGCTTCTCGTATTAATTTAATGCCTTGTTCCATGGGAACTCTTTGAACTGGTAATGCACCGAAACCATTTTTATTAACTACTATTTCTGATTTTCCTAATCTAACATTTACCATGATTTTCACTTTCTTATATTTCCATTAATTTTAATTAATCTTCTTCATAATAATATTTATAATTTAATAAATATAATTATTATTTAGTTAATTAATTATTTTAATAAAATAATTTTTACTTATTTTAGTTTAATCAATTAATCATAAAAGAATTTTTTTGAAAAATTTAGAAGAGGGATAATAAAATGAATACTGATGAAATTATGAATTTATACGATGAATATGTGATGCATACTTATGGAAGACAACCTATTGTATTAGATCATGGTCATAAACAATATGTTTATGATAAAGATGGAAATAAGTATTTAGATTTCTTTGCAGGTGTAGCAGTTAACAATGTTGGTCAAACAGATGATAATGTAGTTAAAGCAATTAAAGAACAGGCTGAAAAAATGATTCACTGTTCTAATATTTATTATAATGAACCTGCAGCCATATTATCTAAAAAATTAGCAGATATTTCAGGGCTTGACAAAGTTTTCTTTGGTAATAGTGGGGCTGAAGCTAATGAAGGAGCAATAAAGTTAGCAAGAAAATATACGGGAAAAGGAGATATTGTAGCAACTTACAATTCTTTTCATGGAAGAACAATGTTAACCGTTACTGCAACTGGTCAGGATGAGTATAAATTACCTTTTAAACCATTACCTCCAGGATTTAAGCATGTTGATTTTGGAGATATAAATGCAATTAAATCAGCAATTGATGAAAACACTGCAGCTGTATTAATTGAAATTGTTCAAGGTGAAGGAGGAATAAATGTTGCTCCTGATGGATACTTTGAAGAATTAGATGCATATTGTAAAGAAAATAATGTATTGTTAATAATTGATGAAGTTCAAACTGGTTTAGGAAGATGTGGAAAAATGTTTGCATATCAACATTATGATATTAAACCAGATATAGTAACTATAGCTAAAGGTTTAGGTGGAGGAGTCCCTATAGGTGGAACTTTAGCAACAAATGAAGTAGCTACAGGTTTTGAACCAGGAGATCATGGTTCTACATTTGGGGGAAATCCATTAGTTTGTGCTGCAGCTAATGCTGCTATTGATACAATCCTAGAAAATAAATTAGTTGAAAATTCTGAAGAAGTAGGAACATATTTAAAATCTAAATTTTTAGAATTAAAATCTAAATATAATTTTGTTGTTGATGTTCGTGGTTTAGGATTATTACTAGGTATTGAATTAAACATGCCCGGTGGAGAAATAGTGGATGCTATGAGAGAAAAAGGAGTATTAATAAATTGTACTGCTGGTAATGTTCTAAGATTTGCACCTTCACTTTTAATTACAAAAGAAGATGTTGACAAAATGATTTTAATTTTAGATGAGGTATTCTCTGATATTTCTTAAACACAAAATTTTTTATTAATCATTTTATTATTTTTCCATATTTTTTATTTAATATTTTTTCTAATCCCTCAGTAATGTCTAGGGTTTTTATTTTTTCAATATCTACCCAACTGTAATCTATATGTTCTTCACTTATTTTTACATTATAATTTTCAGGGATTACATTAATTATTAGTTGTACAGTTCGTTTTTTTACAAAATCTTGTTGAATTGCTTCATAAAATTCTCCTAATGTTACATCTAAATTAGTTTCTTCTTTAAATTCTCTTATAAGTGCTTCATCAAAAAATTCTCCTTTTTCAACTTTTCCTCCAGGAAGTTCCCATTGACAAGCACCAGTTTTAGATTTAGGATGTCTTTTTAGAAGTAATATTTTGTTTTCTTTTTTAGCTATTCCTCGCATTGTTAATCCATAAGGTTTTACCATATTAATCACATTTATTATCATTGAATTTAGTTTAATTACTTTTCTAGATTAATTATATATAATACAAATAATATAATTTTTATTGATGAATATTAAGTCTAATTAAATGATTTTTGATTTTTTTAGAATCTATAGACAAAATTTTTAGGTATACCTAAACTTTATATACTCTGAAGTTTAATTACCAATTGTGAGTAAAAATAAAATTAAATATTTTTGGAGACTAATAATGGATTTAAATATTAAAACTAATGAAAAAGACCATTTAACTGTTGGTGGTGCTGATGTTTGTGATATAGTAAAAGAATTTGGCACTCCTTTATATGTTATTGATGAAGATAGAATACGAGATAATTATCAAAGATTTTATAATGCATTTTCAAAATATTATGAAGATTTTAAAGTATTTTATGCATGTAAAGCTAATACAAACCTTGCTGTAATGTCTATATTGAAAGATGAAGGTTGTTGTATTGATACAGTTTCTCCGGGTGAAGTATACACTGCTAAAAAATTAGGATTTTCAGCAGATCGAATTCTTTTCACTGGTAACAATATTAAGAATGATGAAATGAAGTATGTCTTTGATGAAGATGTTATTTTAAACATTGATTCAATGTCTGCTCTTAGAAGATTAGCTGAAGTTACTAAACCTGATGGTCAGAAAATATCATTTAGAGTTAATCCAATGGTTGAAGCTGGACATCATGAACATTGCATTACTGGGGGAGTAATGGCTAAATTTGGTATAATGGAAACTGAAGCTGTTGAAGCATATAAATTGGCTAAAGAATTAGGTTTTAATCCTGTAGGAATGCATTCTCATATTGGTTCTGGAATCTTAGATCCTGAACCATTTAAAGTAGCAATTGAATCAACTATGGATATAGCAGGTAAAGTTCATAAAGAAGCAGGTGTTGATTTTGAATTCTTAGATTTCGGAGGAGGTATTGGAATACCTTACACTCCAGAGGAACAATTGCTTGACTTAGATAAATTTGCAAAAGAGAATGTAGCATTATTTAAACAAAAATTAGAAGAATATGATATGGGAGAACCAACTTTATATCTTGAGCCAGGAAGATATATTGTAGGAGATGCTTCAGTACTTCTTGTAACAGTTAATAGTGTAAAACAAAGTTATAGAAAATTCATCGGAACTGATGCTGGATTTAATACTTTACTTAGACCAACAATGTATGGTTCTTATCATCATATTGTGGTTGCAAATAAAATGAATGCTCCAGATAATGAAGAAGTTGATGTTGCAGGAAATGTATGTGAATCTGGAGACTTATTTGCTAGAGATAGAATGTTGCCTGAAATAGAAGAAGGAGATATTTTAGGAATATTGAACGCAGGAGCATATGGTTTTACAATGGCATCAAATTATAATTCTAGACCTTTACCTGCAGAAGTACTTGTAAGTTCTGGTAAACCTATATTAGTCCGTGAAGAAGAAACATTTGAGGATTTATATAATAAACAAATCATTCCAGATCATTTAAAAGATTAAATAAAAAAATATAATGTGAGGCTTGCAATGAATTTAAAAGGATTGAAATTTTCTAAAATGCATGGTATAGGTAATGACTTTGTAATAATTGATGAAAGTAAAGGAGAAATTATTCCAGAAAAAGATAAACCAGAAGCTTGTAGATTTCTTTGTGATAGACATTTTGGTGTAGGTTCTGATGGATTATTAATTGTTTGTTCATCTGATAAAGCAGATTTAGGGTATAGAATGTTTAATCCTGATGGATCTGAAGCGGAAATGTGTGGAAATGGTATTAGATGTTTTGGAGATTTTGTTTATAGAAATAAAATCATTGAAAAAGAATCTATGACAGTTGAAACAATGTGTGATATTTTAACTTTGGAAGTAAATGTTGAAAATGGGGAACCTGTGTCCTTTAAAGTTAATATGGGATTATCAACTTTTAAAGCTGAAAAAATTCCAATGATAACAGATTCTGAAGAATTTTTAAATCAAGAATTAATTGTTGAAGGAGAACCAATAAATATTACAGCAGTAAATGTTGGAAATCCTCATGCGATTATTTTCGTTGAAGATTTAGAGAATGTGGACATTGATAAGTTTGGTCCAGCTATAGAATGTCATGAAGTTTTTCCAGAAAAAATTAATGTTCATTTTGTTAAAGTTATATCTCCTAATGAAGGTCAAATGCGAACATGGGAAAGAGGGGCTGGAGTAACATTAGCATGTGGAACTGGTGCAACTTCAACAGCTATTGCAGGTTATAAATTAGGATTATTTGATAAAAATATTCTTCTTCATTTACCTGGTGGAAATCTTGAGTTTAATGTTTATGAAAAAGATGATGAACTTGGAGTTTTCATGGAAGGGCCTGCAGAATTAGTTTTTAATGGTGAAATTCAATAATTATTTTAAATTTATTTTTTCACCTTATTTTTTCTATTTTTTATATTAAGTATCCATTTATTAAGACTATTTCTTCAAAAAAGAATTTTTCACTTGCAACTATTTCGGATATAAATCCAGATTTATCTAATTTTTCTAGTGTTTTATCAATATTAGATAATGAAGATTGAATTAATTGAACTTTTCCTTCATTGTTTAAGTAATTTTTCGCTTGATTTAAGAACTGATCTATAACTTTTCTTCCATCTGGACCACCATCGAATGCAAAATTCAATTCATCATCTATAACTTCCTCTTCACAAGTAGGTAGATATGGGGTATTAAATATAATTACATCAAATTTTCTATTTTTTAAAGGTTCAAATAAATTACCAAATATTAATTCAACATTATTAATATTATTTTTTTTAAGATTTTTTTCAGCTAATTCAAGAGCATTGAAATTAATATCAGTAGCAATTACTTTATCCGTTAATTTAGAAGCATACATAGCAACTAATCCAGTACCAGTTCCTATTTCTAATACACTATCTCCATAATTTATATCAAGATTTTCCGCTAAAAGGAATGTATCATCAGAAGGTACATATACTAATTCATCAGTTTCTATTTCAAATTCGCCTAATTTCATTTTTTTTAATCCTCTAAATTTATTTTTTCAATATTATATCCTCTAATTTATCTGAAAGTAATAATATTTCTTCAGGACTCATATTAACTGCTCTTTTAATTAATAAATCCTCTGCTTTAATATTATTTAATATGTTTTTCATTTCTTTTTTATCTTCATAACCTAAAATATGTCGAGAGTCAATTAAAGCATTTTTAGATTTTTTATTTTTATGTTGAAAAAGTGCTTTACATACAATTTCATAATTTTTAAATTGATTATCATTAATTTTTGAATTTATAATATTTTTAGGAGTTAGTTTTAGAACTACTGAATCGACTTTTGGTTTAGGAATAAATGATTCTGGAGATACATGATCTAATATTTCAACATCTCCTTTAAAATATAACATTGCTGAGAGTCTTGAATATTCTTTGCTGCCAAATTTAGCTATCATACGTTTTCCAAATTCTTTTTGATACATTAAAATAGCTAAATCAAAGGAGTAATTCAAGAATTTAAATGTTATTGGGGAAGAAATTTGATAAGGTAAGTTAGAAACGATTTTATTAAATTTTGGAAAATCAACTTCCACGGCGTCTGCATTAATTAATTCAACATTACTAATATTTTCATCTTTTAATCTTTCGTTTAAAATATTAAAAATAGTATTATCTTGTTCAATAGCAATTACTTTTTTTACCTTTTTAGCTAATTCCACGGTAAGTGTTCCAATTCCAGGCCCAATTTCCAAAACTATATCTTTATCATTTAAATTAGCAAATGATAAAATTTTATTTTTTTTGAAATCATCAATTAAGTAATTTTGTCCTAATTTTCGGTTTAAGTGAATATTATGTTTTTGAAGTATATTTTTTGTTTCTTTAGCTAAAGAATAATTAGTTCCTTCATTTTTCAAATAATCACTTCATATTTAGGATTTTTTTTAAAATATATTTAAAATAAGAGGTTGTTAAATAAAAAAGTTAAAAAAAGATTTTAATCTTTTTTTAATAATAATTTATCTTTTGTTGTATCTGGTTTTTCGACCTTTATTTGGTCTTCTTTTACCATTTGATCTATTTGGAATTTGAGTAAATAAGTAATATTTATTTTTTCCCTTTTTAACTGTATTAGTATCTATTTCTAATTTTATTCTATTTGTTAACATTCCTATAGGGTCAGTTAATACAGGAACTCTTTCTTTAATATCTTCAAAGCTTTCAAATGGTTTTTCATTTCTAGCTTTTAATATTGCTTCTCTATGCTTTTTACCAATTCCTGGTATGAGTTCTAATTTATGCAATCTTGTGCTTATTGGTCCAGCTTCATTGAAGAAATTAACATATTTTTCTTCTTGTGATTCTATAATCTGTTTAATAGCATATTCAATTTCTATTCTACTGGTAGCAGTTAAGTCGTCATAATTTAGTTTTCTTTTCACACTACTAATTCTATCTCTTTTTCCTGGTCCAATATAAACTTCTTCTAATATTTCTAAGTCTACTCCTTTTTTTGGACTTAACTCTAATAAATTGAATCTTTGTGTACCAATGGCTTGAGCTATTGCACTTCCTTTAAAAGATGTCATATCTGGTTTTACGTAACCTAAACTTAAATAATCTAATATGATTGCTTCATCTTCCTTTTTAGGGCTATTACTATCCATTTAATCACCATCGTGTTATTTTTATGTTTTATTTTTGATTTTCATTTTTTAGTAAAATTTTAATCACTGTAATTTTTATTTAACTTAATATAATAGTTTTTTGAATTAATTTTTAATATTTTTTATAATTAAAATTTTATAAATTTAGATGTTAATCTTTTGAAATCTATTTAAACCTAAATTTATTTATTTTTTTAAGAAATAGTGTTTAATATATAAAAATTTTAAAATTTTAGAATTTTATTATTAAAATTAATTTTTATTAAAAAAAGTTTTTTTTTGAAAGTAATTAAAAATTTTAGTGTAAATTATGTAAAATGGAAAAATTAGATATTTTGAAAGTAGTAAATATTATTCTTCTACTTCGTATTTATCTAATATTTTAAGAATTTCTTCCATTTCCTCTTTTTTTATTGGAAACTTTTCTTTAGCGAAAATTAATCTTAAATCAGCTAAATCTTTTGGCATTAAATCAGCTATGCGTATGGCATATTTGGTTTTTACAATTTCTTCTAATTCTTCAATTAATTTTTTAGTATCTTCTAAAGAAAGTTTTTGGAAGTTTGTAACATGTGCTAAAGTTAAGTTTTGTTCATAGCTGAGTTCATTTTTTTCAGAGAATTCTTCTAAAATTTCTTTAACTTCAGCAGCGGGAACTGGATGTACATCCAAAGTATTTTTCCCTATCATTAGAATCACTCTTGAGCTTTTAAGTGGTCAGGTCTAACTATTAATTCTTTAGCCTTGTTTCCATCTTTTAATGAGAGAATATATGCTTCTCCTTTTTGACCAGTAACCTTTGCGGTTTTACCATGGAATCTAGAGTGTGGTTGTCCTCTTTGGATACTTGGGTCTATAATGATGTGAACTAAATCTCCTTCTTCAAATGTTTGAATTTTTTTAGTAATAGGATTAGAACGTCCTGGTCTTTGAGTTTTAGTTAATTTGTTTCTGCTTCTACTTTTAAATCCTCTTGATCTTTTCATTTTTCATACCTCTAGTAATGTTAATGTATTAATTGCCTTTTGGGCTAATGTAGATGAGATATCTACTATTTTTTGTAATATTAAATAATTTTAGTTATTTAGTTTTTTATTGTCAAATTTTAACTTAAATATTAAAAAGACTAAATTGTAATAGTTAATTAACTCAGTTATCTAAAATTATATAGTAAACAGATAAATTTCAAAAATATTTCAGAATAAAAAAATTATTAAAATAAAATGAAATTTTAGTATAATATTCGATAATACTAAATTATTTTGATAAAGATATTAATATACTTTACCATTTTAACATATTTTTTATTTGGTTAAAATTATATAAAAAGCTTTTCATTTTTAAAATATTTTAAATATAAAAATATAATTTTTCATGATTTTAAATTATTATTAATTATTTTATTCCCACTTCAATAACATCTAATTCTTTACAAACAGATTTATTATTTAATAAGTCGCTTATATTGGGTTGGCTTCTTCCATCATCTCCAGATATAAGTTCTTTAATATAAAGACCTCCTTGAGTTTTTATTATCATTTCAAAATTATGAGAATCTTTATATTCTGCTTTTATATCTTTAACTTCTTTGGTTCTAATTTTATCGGCTCTTCTATGAGAAACTCTGTTAGGGGTTCGTTGTTTTATAATTTGTAATTGGTTTAGTTTAGTTAATTCCTCTTTTTTAATTTCTTCTTCACAATTTACTAGAGCTCTATAAACTTTATAAGTATCAGGTGATGAAACTTTTATTTCAGCTTTTCTGCTTCTTTTAACAAATTTTAAATTATTATATTTAGTTTTATTTGCATTTATTTCATTAACTTCTTTTTCAATTTTATTTAGGTTTAATTTTCTTATTTTAGGTTCTTTGATTTCTAGTACAAATGGTCTTCCACTTCCTAACATTCTAACATCAATGTCTTCTCTTCCAGCTCCATGGAATTTAGCTTCATATCCTTTGCTTTCTTTTAAAACTGTTTCTGATAATAATTCTTCTACAGATTCGGAATATTGTTTGCCTGTACCATTGCACATTTCACAACCTCTACCTTTACAATTTCTACAAGGCCATTTAGTTTGTGGAATTCCTCGTATAAATTTGTTATATCTTCCTTCGATAAAAATAGGGTTGATTTGTATTCTTACTTTTATATTATCTAGTGTTCCATCTTTTAAAACTTTAGGATTTTCTTTAAATAAGTTTTTTAAATCAATCATAATTACTATGTCTTGATTTTCAAAATCAACTTCTTTATTTAAAGTTTTTTCTAACAGTTTTCCAGAAATTCTATTTATCTCTTTTTTAATAGGTTCTACATCTAAATCTAATCTTTGACTTAGGTATTCATCTCTTTCAATTATACCGGGTTCAATTTTGGAACCAACTAAAAATGTGTCGTATTCTAAATTTAAATATTCTATTTTTGTTGTGACTTTTTTTATTAATGTGTCATCTAAGTAACTGAAAATATTTTTACATATATCGCACTCTTCGTCATTTTCGAAGTCTTTTAAGTTTAACTCTTTTCGTATTTTTTCTCCTCGTTCGATATTTCCATTACCTTCAATCACATCGGAGAATTTTCGTCCAAGGCAATGATTGCATATTTTATTATCTGTAAGTGCAATAAGTTCTAATATTTTATCTTTTGTTTTTTGTTCCATATTATCTTCTATTGTTCTGATATTTTGTTAAATTGTTTTAATGTTAAATGAATGATGGTTTATTTCATAAATTGGCCCATTAGACGATTCATAGCGCCTCCACCCATTCCTCTTCTTCCTATTCCTTTCATAGCTTTTTTTGTGTTATTATAATATTTTAAAAGATCTTTAACTTCGGATTCGTCAACTCCTGCTCCTTTTGCAATTCTTGCAATTCTAGAATGTTTGATAATTTTTGGGTTTTCCATTTCTTCTTTAGTCATTGAAGACATCATTATTTTATAAATTTCAATTCTTTCTTCAGTCATTTTTGAAGCTTCTTTAGGTATTTTAGCACCCATTCCTGGAATCATATTCATTATTTGTTGCATTGGTCCCATCTTGTTCATCATGTCAAATTGGTTTTTCATATCTTTTAAGGTAAATTTACCACTTAACATTGCATTCATGGTTTCTGTAGCAACATCTTCATCAACAACTTCTTCAGCTTTTTCAACTAAGCTTCTGATATCTCCCATTCCAAGTAATCTTGATATGAATCTTTCAGGGTCGAATGGTTCAAAGTCATCAATTCTTTCTCCTGTACCAATGAATTTTATAGGGGCTCCAGTTTCTGCAACTGCAGATAATGCTCCTCCACCTTTTGCGGTACCATCTAATTTTGAAATAATTATGGAACCTATATCCGTTGCTTCAGAGAAAGCTTTTGCTTGAGCACCTGCTTGTTGGCCTATTGTTCCATCAATTACTAATATGGATTCGGTTGGTTGAATAACTTTATCTAATTCTTTCATTTCATTTAAAAGATCTGATTCGTCTTTATGTCTTCCGGCTGTATCGAAAATAATAACTTTTTGGTTTTTAAATTCTTTAAGACCTTTTTCAGCTAAATCTAAAGCATCCTTATTTTCAGGATCTCCGTATAATGAAATCTGCATTTCCTCAGTTAATTGTTTTAATTGTTCATATGCTGCAGGTCTCCAAGTATCAGTACATACAACTGCTGGTGAAAATCCTTTTTTTTGTAAATATTTACATAATTTACCTATTGTGGTTGTTTTACCACTTCCTTGTAATCCTAAAAATAGGATTTTGAATGGTTTTTGGTCGATACTTAAATCAACTGCTTCAGATCCAAGTAAATTTACCATTTCTTCATAGATAATTGTTATTACATGTTCTCTAGGGGTAATTCCTTTTGGTGGTTCTTCTTCAAGTGCTCTTTTTTCTATTTTTTTTGATAATGATTGGACTAATTTTATATTAACATCTGACTGTATTAAAGCTCTTTGTATTTCTCTAACTACTTCTTTAATAGTTTTTTTATCAATTACAGACATTCCTGCTAATTTTTTCATGGTGTTTGTTAGATTTTCTCCTAAACTTCCTAACATTTCTTTCATCACCTTTTTTTTACTTTATTAGATTATTATTTAGATAAAATTGAATATTTTTATTATTTTCTTTAATTTAAATTGAAGTTTTATTATTATAAATTAATAATATATAATTCTTTGATATCTTTTGTTATATAATTATTTAAGTAAATCATTTTTAACAATCAAATTTATTATAAATGATGTTATATAATTAAAATTAATAAAACTAATTTTATAATTTTAAGATAATTTTTTAAAAAATTTGTAAAGGTTATTTTATTCAACAATCTATTATGATTTTTTATAGGGAAGTGTAAAGAATGCTTGAAGAATTAAAAAAAACATTAGAAGAAGCTCCAATTGTTAAAAAAGGAGATTATAACTATTTTGTTCATCCTGTAAGTGATGGTATACCTGCGGTAGAACCTTCTTTACTTATTGAGATAGCAGATGCTTTAATTGATAAAGTGAATTTTGATAATATTGATAAAATAGTTGCTATTGAAGCTATGGGAATTCATTTAGCTACGGCTTTATCAATTAAAACAAACATCCCATTCGTTGTTATTAGAAAAAGACAATATGGTTTGCCTGGTGAGCGTAAAGTACATCAAAAAACTGGTTATGGTGAATCAAACTTATTTATCAATGATTTAACTGAAGGAGAAAATATACTCCTTATTGATGATGTTGTAAGTACTGGGGGTACTTTTATAGCTACTATCAATACGCTTAAAGATATGAAAATAAATGTTGACACTGCGGTTGCAGTAATAGAAAAAGGTCAAGGGAAAAAGATTGTTGAAAATGCAATTGGTATGCCTATTTTAACTTTAGTGAAATTAGATGTAATTGATGGTAAAGTTGTTATAGAATCATTAAATGAATAAAATTAATTTTTGAGTCTAAAAATGTCAATTTATAATATGGATTTAAAACGGATTGTGCGTAAAATTGAATCTTTAAATGCTAAAACAATAGGGATTCAATTCCCTGAAGGATTAAAAACACAGGCTGTTTCAATTGCTAAACAAATAGAGGATGAAACAGGTGTTACAGTTTTAATATCTGGAGATCCATGTTTTGGTGCATGTGATGTTTCAGATAAGAAGATGATGGGCATGGTGGATTTAATTGTTCATTATGGTCACACTCCTTTACCTATTTCTTATAAAACACCAACTTTATTTATTGAAGCTTATGCAAATGTTAATGTAAAGAAATATTTGGAAGAAGCTCTTCAAATACTTAAACCTTATTCTAAAATAGCGTTAGCAACTACAACACAACAATTACATCTTCTTGATGAAATGAAAGATTTTTTAGAAGATAATGGAAAGGAAGTAGTTATTGGGTCTTCTAAAAGTACAAGAAGGGGGCAAGTATTGGGATGTAATTTTTCATCTATTAAAAATTTAGATGCTGAAATATACTTATTTGTAGGTAGTGGTAATTTTCATCCTTTAGGAATTTATTTGTTCACTAAGTCTCCTGTGTTAGCTATTGATCCTTATACTGGTAATATTAGGAATATGGAAGAATATGCAGATAGGATTCTTAGAATTCGTTTTGCTAGAATTGTTAAATCTAAGGATGTTAAAAAGTGGGGTATATTAGTATCTTCTAAAGAAGGACAATATAGAATGAAGCTAGCTAAAGAAATAAAAAACATGCTAGAAGATGAAGGTATGGAAGCTAGTATTATAGTTCTTGATTATATTAACCCTGATGTTTTATTACCTTATTTAAATTTAGATGGTTTTGTTGTCACTGCGTGTCCTAGAATTGCAATTGATGATTCTCAAATGTATAAAAAACCACTTATAACTCCTAAAGAACTTGAAATTGTGTTGAACAAAAGAAAGTGGGAAAATTATCAATTAGATGAAATACTATTTCACGAAAGATACAAATATTAAATAAAATTTTTTTATAATTAGACAAATTAATATATAAGATAAAAATTATAAATGATTATTTAGAAAATAATGAAGATGTATGTTAAATTTTTTTTATGAAAATTAATTTTTTTAATCATGTAAAATTTATTCAATCCTTATTTTTTTAGAGGTGTATTAATGAAAATAGAATCTGGAGATTTGGTCATGCCTGGTGACTTTTTAGCTGTTAGTGAACAATTTTTACCAGGTACTGGAGCATATGATGATGAGGGCTTTATTAAATCTGCGACATCTGGAAACGTTTCAATAAATTTGAAAAATAAAGAAATTTCTGTGATTTCTAAGTCTGGAGGTCCTTTATTATTACAAAATGGTGATATAGTATATGGCCAAATAAGAGATCTTCGTGGTCAAAGAGCTTTAATTGATATTCAAGCTAAAAAAGATTGTGATCGTGAGTTTGCTTTACCTTATAGGGCTGCAATTCATATATCCCAAGTTAAACAAGGTTATTTGGAAAGATTAAATGAAGCTTTTAGAATTGGAGATATTATAGAAGCGAAAGTAGTTAAAGTCATGGGAGATAATGTGGATTTAAGCACAGTAGATGATGAATGTGGGGTAATTAAAGCAATGTGCTCACGTTGTAGAAATTATATGAAACCTTCAAAGAAAAAAAATGAACTTTACTGTGAAAGATGTAATAGAAAAGAAAAAAGAAAAGTATCTTCAAATTATGTTGGATAATAAAGAAGATTTAAACTAATTTTTTTATTTATGGAATGATATTATGGAAATTGAAATTGTAACTGATAAAACTTTAGAACTTGAAATTATTATACATGGGGAAAATCACACTATTTGTAATGTATTGAGAAAATATCTTATGGAAGATGATGATGTAGAATATGCTGTTTATGGAATAGATCATCCAATTGTGGGTGAACCTCATATGACTATTAAAACTAAGAGAACTAAAAGACCAAAAAATTCTCTTGCTAAAGCAGCTGAACACTTAAAAGATGAATCTGCTGATTTTAAAGCATTAGTTGAATCTATATAAACCTTTTAATTGAAAAGAGTTATTTAGAAAAATGTCATATCATAAAAAACCTTCATTAACTGTAGATATTTTTATTTTTAATGATAAAAAAGAATTTATTTTAATTAAAAGAAAAAACAATCCTTATAAAGATTGTTGGGCATTTCCTGGAGGATTTGTTGATTATGGTGAAACTACAGAGGATGCCGCAGTTAGAGAAGCTAAGGAAGAAACAAGTATTGATGTAGATTTACAAAATCAATTTAAAGTATATTCAAATCCACTAAGAGATCCTAGAGGTCATACAATAACAGTTGTTTACTTAGCTAAAGGAAATATGAATGATATGAAAGCTGATGATGATGCTAAAGGAATTGAAATCTTTTCATATGAGGATTTGAAAGATATGAATTTAGCTTTTGATCATAAACAAATTTTAGAAGATATATTTAATTCATTGAATTAGTCTTCTTTTTTAAAAATTTTACTTTTTTTATTAAATAAATTTATTAATTATTTATTTTTGGAATTTTTTTTCATTTTTTTTTACTAATTTTATACAAATTTCAATAAAATAAAAATTAAATTTAAATATTAGTACTTATAACAATTAACTATTATAAATCAATATTTCAATTTTTAAAATATTGGTTTTTTAAAAATTCATTTTTATAATTAATAATAACAATTAATAAAATTTAAAATTAGTAATTAATATTGGAGGTAAAGTAATGGAATTTTGTCCCGAATGTGGAGCAATGATGCTTCCTGATGGCAATGAACTTAAATGCCAAACTTGTGGTTATTCTAAAAAAATAAAAAAAGATGATACTAAAGAATATGAAGTATCTGAAAAAGTTAATTCTAAAGAGACTGTAGTAATGACTGATGCAGGTATTAATACTAGACCAACAACTAATGTAATATGTCCTAAATGTGGTCATGGAAAAGCAGAATGGTGGTTACAACAAACTCGTAGTGCTGATGAAGCTGAAACTAGATTCTTCAAATGTTTAAAATGTAGATACACTTGGAGAGAATACGATTAAAATTAAAAAAGTTACAATCTAGGGATATTATTAAAGAAAATAACGAAAAAAACTCGAAAGAAGGAGAAAATCTTCTAACTAAAGAGAATCTTGATAACATAGATACAGAATTACCTATTATTAAAAAATCAAATGAATTATTAGATAAATCTTCTAATAGATCTTTTTTAATTACTATTGTTTGTATTATAATAGGAATTTTGTTTATAATTGTAGGATTATATCTATTTGGAACAAGTTCTGATAAAGTTGTTGATAATGTTTTATCTGGTGAAACAGCTACTTCTTCTGTTTTTTTAATTATTATAGGTTTCATAATTATAGCTATTTCCGGATTTATTTCTTTATCTTCTAAAACTTCAATGGGAAAAACTTTTGATGATATTAAAGATTTTGAAGATTCAAATTATGTGGGGCCTAAAACAGAAGATAACAGTGATGAAAGTAGTAATGAGAAGTCAAATACTCTTTCAGATATTGAATCTGTGATTAAATCTGATTTTAGTAATTATAAGAATAATTTAAATTCTAAAAAGGGTAAAACAAATAAAAATATAAAGAAGAATTTTAAATCAGTTATAAATTCTGATAAACTTAAGAGTTCTGTAAATACTACTTTGGATTCTTTTAAGAATAAGGAAGATGATTCTGGTTCTGAAAAAGTTAAAGTTGATATTAAGGATAATAATGATGAAAAGTCACCTATTTCATTTGATGAAGCTTTAGATTCTGTTAATAATTTAGTTAATGAATCTAAAGAAAATAATGAAAATAAATAATTAATTTTATTTTATATTTTTTTTAATACTTTTTTATTATATAATTTAAAAATTTATATAAGATGAAAAACTAAAATTATAATATCATAATAATATAAATATAACTTATTATTAGCTAATTTTTTAATTAGTTTATTGAATTTTAATCAAGAGATGATTGAATGTTTAAAGCTGAATTAAGTGATCCTAACATTTTAAAAACAAGTTTTGATGCTATTTCTTCTATTGTGGATGAAGTGCAAATACAAACTGATAGTGAAGGTATTCGTTTAGATGCCTTAGATCGTAGTCATATCACATTTGTTCATTTAGAACTAAAAGCAAGTTTATTTGATGAATATGTTTGTGATGAACCCGAAAAAATTAACATTGATACTGATGAATTAATGAAGGTATTAAAACGTTCTAAATCTGATGATCGTGTAATAATGTCTTTAGATGAAGGTAATTTCATTATAACATTTGAAGGTGAAGCTAAAAGAACCTTTAAAATTAGATTAATTGATATGGAGTATGAAACTCCAACACCTCCAGAATTAGAACATCCAACTAAGTTTGAGATTCCATTTGCACTTTTAAAAGATTCTATTCAAGATATGGATATATTTTCTGATAAAATCGCATTAATGGTTGATTCTGAAAAATTTAGAGCATCTGCTGAAGGAGAATTTGGTGATGCAAATATTGAATATTTACATGGTGAAAAAATAGAAACTGATGCTAAATCAATATTTTCATTAGAAAAAATACGAGAAATGTTAAAAGCAGATAAATTTTCAGATATTGCAACTATTAAACTTGGAAATGATATGCCATTACATTTAAGTCTTAGAATGGTCTCAGAAGATGGAGAACTTAGTTTTTTACTTGCTCCTAGAATAGAAGCAGATGATTAATTTTTTATAAAATCATTTTTTTCTATTTTTTTAACTTTTTTTTTATTTTAATTTTTATAAATATTTTTATTTTTTAAACAACTTAATTAGAGAGGATTATAGTGGAAGAATTTTTCCAAACTTTGCGCCAAATTCAGAAAAAAGAACGTAATAATGGTTCTTTAGCTAGAGTAGGGGATAATTTTTATAAGAGAGTTAATTCTTATATTAATGAGTTAAAAGCTACTGTAGGTCCCGATCCATTTTCTGATAAACAATATTTATTGAAAGATGCTCAAAGAATTGCAACTGAAATTTGTGAACGTAGGGAACATAAAATTACTGAAGCAGCATTAATAAATATTCATCGTTCTTATCATTTATTTAAGAAAGGAAAACCACAATTTGATCTTCTTGATACAACTCCTTTAAATCTTACAGAAGAGGAAGAAACATTATATTTTTCTTTAATTGATAATTTTAAAACTCATAGGGGCAATATATCTTTAGATAAATTTAGTGAAGATTTAGAAAATAATGTTGATTCTCAAATTGATGAAGAAAATGGTTCTAAGAGTTCAGATAAAATTGAAAAAAAGGATAATTTATTTAATGAAGAAAAAAATGATTCATTAAATAGTGTGTCATCAAATAATGAGGATAAAGATAATATTGAAGATGATGAAGTTTTAAATGACTTAAACAAAATTAAAAAAGCTAAAGTAATCACTGATGAAAAATATGAACCTATTGAAAAACAAATTCAAGATAGTAAAGTAAAACATGTAAAAAATTTTGATTCTAAGAATAATAAAGTAAGTAGTGAATCAAATGCTCAAGATGAATCTGATTTGTCTGATATTTTAAATGATGTTGATAATCAATTTGTTGATTTTGATGAAGAAGAGGAGTATCCTCATTTTGTTAAAGATTCTTTTAGTGCTAATAATTCTTCTGAAAACGATACTGTTCTTATTTTTAAAAATGTTGAACCTATAATTGGGGTTGATGAGAAAATTTATGGTCCTTTTTATCCTCAAGATGTAGTTGTTATGCCTAAAGATAATGCAGAAATACTTATAAAATATAGAAAGGCTAGATTGGTTAAAATATCTTGATTGTTGTTAAATTTTTAATTATACTATTTTTTGAATTTTTATATTTTATAAATCCAATAAATTTAAATATAAAATAATTATATAAATATTGATGTATCTATTTTAATTTAATTTTTATTTATTAATAAATAATTGATATTAACTTAAAGTATAGTTAATCTTATATAAACACTTAATGTTGCTATTGGGAGATTGAATAGATTCCTATTTAGTTTTTAGGTGTAAATATTGGCAAATAAGAGATTTAATAGATTCTTATATTGTTTTGATTATAATTATTTTTAGTAGATATATATCATCGCTATTGGGAGATTGAATAGATTCCTTTATAGTATTTTGTAGAAAGAAAATAGATAGATAAAATCTGTTAAAAATCAGATTTATTTAAAGGTGAAAAGATGAAAATACCAAAAGAAAAAAGACGATATTGTCCAAATTGTAAAAAACATACTGTTCATGAAGTTCACACTGCTAAAAAACGAAAAGCAAGCGAATTAAAATGGGGTCAAAGACAATTTAGAAGAGTTACCGCTGGTTACAGAGGTTATCCAAGACCATTACCTGCAGGTAACAAACCGATTAAAAAATTAGATTTAAGATATAAATGTAAAGAATGTGGAAAATCCCATATCGGTACTTCTTTTAGAACTGGAAAACCTGAATTCGTATCTAAATAAGGTGATAAGATGGCTAGTAAAGGTAGAGGAAACTTTTTAAAAGTTAAATGTTTAGATTGTGATAATGAACAAATAATCTTTGATCGTGCAGCTTCTGATGTTAAATGTATTATCTGTGGAAAAACCATTGTTAAATCTCGTGGTTCTAAAGCAAAAATCATTGCTCACATTGAAGAAGTTTTAAACTAAATTTAATTGATAATTAGTTTATTCTTTTATTTTTAATCAAAAGATTAAACTATTTTATTTAGTTTTTTTTTAATTTTATATAAAATATAAATAAAGATTTCATATTAAAAAAATAAATTTTTTATATAAATCTTAAAATTTCAGGTGTTCAAATGGTAAGAAAAAGTCAAGAATGGCCACAAGAAGGAGAACTTATTGTAGGAACTGTTTATAAAGTTCTCAATTATGGTGCATTCGCAAAACTCGAAGAATATTCTGGAAAAGAAGCTTTTATTCATATTTCTGAAGTTTCATCTGGTTGGGTTAAAAATATTCGAGATCATGTAAGAGAAAACCAAAAAATTGTTGCTCGAGTATTAAGAGTAAACCCACGTAAAGGGCATGTTGATGCATCTTTAAAAAGAATCAGAGAAGATCAAAGAACAAAAAAGATTCAACAATGGAAAATTGAACAAAAAGCAGAAAAATTCTTAGAGTTAGCAGCTAAATCCTTAGATAAAGATTTAAACACAGCTTATAAAGAAGTTGGTTATGAAATCATGGATATCTATGGGGATGTTTATGGTGCATTCGAAATTGCTGCTGATGAAGGTGTATCTTCACTTACTGAAGAAGGAATTGACGAAACATGGGCTAAAGCTATTACAGAAGTAGCTGAAAATAATATTACTCCTCCAGAAGTTCATATAACTGGTTATGTGGATATAGAAAATTATGAACCTAACGGTGTTGAAATAATTAAAAAAGCTTTACAATCAGCACAAAGAATGAAAGATGTGGAAGTTCAATGTGTTGGTGCTCCACGTTATAGAATCACTGTTAAATCTACAGATTATATTTTAGCTGAAAAAACTCTTAAAAAAGCTGCTGATAAATGTCTTAAAATCATTGAAGATTCTAATGGTAAAGGCGAATTTTTACGTGAATTAGATTAAATAAAATTATTTTTTTATTTATATCTTTTAACTCTTTTTTTAGTTAGTGATTTAAGATGAAAATGAAAATGCGTAAATGTCCTTCATGTGATACTTACACTATCAAGGATGTTTGTCCTAATTGTGGTGGAGAATTAAAAGTAGTTTATCCGCCAAAATATTCAATTGAAGATAAATATGGGAAATATCGTCGGAAATTGAAAGAGGAAATGGTTAATAAATAACATTCCTTTGAAGGAGGAATAATATGAAAAATACTCAAATTAATGTAATTGAAGAGGTTACTTTAGATAATCCTATTTTTATTGAAGCACTTCCTGGTATTGGTCATGTAGGTAAATTAGCTGCAGATCATATGATTGATGAGTTAGGTGCTACAAAATTTGCTGAAATTTACTCTCCTCATTTTCCTCCACAAGTATTTGTTGGAAAAGATGGAATAATTGAGTGTATGGTAAATGAACTTTATTATTTAAAATCTCAAGGTGAAGATGAAAGAGATTTTATTATATTAGTTGGTAATACTCAAGGATTATCTCCTGAAGGTCAATATGAGTTATGTGGTATAATTTTAGATTTTGTCGAAAGTTATGGAGTTAAACAATTATTTACTTTAGGAGGGTTAGCTACAGGCAGACCCGTTGAAGAAACTAATGTTTTTGGTGCAGCTACAAATATTGAAAATATTGAACTTCTTAAAGAAGCGAATATTGAAATACGTTCTGCTGATGGTGGAATTGTAGGAGCATCAGGATTATTATTAGGTTTAGGAAAGTTAAGAAAAATGTCTGGGGCTTGTTTAATGGGTGAAACTCCAGGTTACTTTATTGATGCTGAGGCTGCTGAGGCAATTCTAGAAAAATTAACTTCAATTTTAAAATTAACTATTAACACAGATAAACTAGAAGAAAGAGCTGAAGAGACTAGAAAATTATTATCTCAAGCTCAACAAATGGAACAAGATATGGTAAATAATTCTATGGGTCAATCTGATGATGATCTTAGATATATAGGATAAAATTATCTTTATCTTTTCATTTTTTTTATTATTTTTTTTAAAGTCATTATCTTAAATATTTAAGGAATCTTAATATTAAGATTTAACTAATTTTTTTTTTTTATTTTAAAAAATTTTATTATTATAAAATATTATTATAGGTTAGATAAAAATGCTTCAAATTGCAGTTACAGGAAAACCAAACGTTGGTAAATCATCATTTTTTAATTCTGCTACTGCATCAAAAGTTGAAATGGCTAATTATCCATTTACAACTATAGATGCAAATAAAGCAGTTGCTCATGTTACTTGTAAATGTCCATGTAAGGAATTAAATCTTACATGTAACCCTAGAAACTCTATTTGTATCGATGGTACAAGACTTATCCCTATAGAACTTATTGATGTGGCAGGTTTAGTTCCAGGTGCTCATGAAGGTAAAGGTTTGGGAAATAAGTTTTTAGATGATTTAACTCAGGCTAAAGTATTTCTTCATGTGATAGATGCTTCAGGATCTACAGATGAAGAAGGAAATCCGGTTGAATTAGGGTCTCATGATCCATTAGATGATATTGGTTTTCTTGAAGATGAAATAGTAATGTGGATGTATGGAATACTTAATAGAAATTGGACTAGATTAATTCGTAAAGTTGGTGCTGAACATTTAGATATTTCTAAAGTTGTTTATGATCAATTATCTGGAACAGGAATAATGCTTGAAGATATTATTGAAGCAATGCGAGGGTTTGAACAAGATTATACTAAATGGGAAAAAGATGATCTTGTTGAATTAACTCGAAGAATTTTGAAAATTGCTAAACCGATGTTAATTATTGCTAATAAAGCGGATTTACCTGGTGCTGATAAGAATATTGAAAGAATTAAGGAAAATTATCCTAATGTAATACCAACATCTGCGGAATCTGAACTTGCTCTAGTAAGAGCTGCTGAGTCAGGATTAATAAGTTATGTTTCAGGTGATTCAGATTTTGAGATATTAAAACCTGATGAATTGAATGATGTCCAAACTAAAGCGTTAGAATATATTAGAACTAATATTTTGGGTAAATATGGCAGTACTGGTATTCAAGAAGCTTTAAATAAAGCAGTTTTTGAATTACTTAATATGATTGTTGTTTATCCTGTTCAAGATGAACATAAATTTACAGATCAAAAAGGTAATGTTCTTCCTGATGGAATTTTAGTCCCTAAGGGTTCTAATCCTCATGAATTAGCTTATATAATTCATACGGATATTGGTGATAAATTCATGTTTGCTGTTGATGCTAGAAAGAATATGCGTATTGCTAGTGATTATGAATTAGTTGATGGAGATATTATTAGTATCACAACAAGATAAAAATATATTTTTATTATTTATTTTTTTTTTAAAATTTTAACTCATTTTTTATAAAAACGTTAACTTTTTTTTATAGTTTGTATAATATTCTAGTAATTATCTAATGAGGTGATAATTATGACAAAGAAAATATTGACAAGCAATAAAGGTTCTCCTGTAGTTAATGACCAATCATCTATTACAACAGGTGAAAAATCAAGTTATGTGATGTTACAAGATACATATCTTGTAGAAAAATTAGCTCATTTTGATAGAGAAAGAATACCTGAAAGGGTGGTTCATGCAAAGGGAGCAGGGGCTCATGGATATTTTGAAGTTACAAATGACCTTTCTAAATATACTAGAGCTAAATTTTTATCTGAGGTAGGTAAAAAAACTGATGTATTTGTTCGAATGTCTACTGTAGGTGGTGAAAGAGGTTCTGCTGATTCAAAAAGAGATCCTAGAGGTTTTGCAGTTAAATTTTATACAGAAGAAGGAAATTATGATTTAGTTGGGAATAATACTCCTATATTTTTTATAAGAGATGCAATTAAATTTCCTGATTTTATACATACTCAAAAAAGGCATCCTGGTTCAAATTTACCTGATGCAAATATGGTTTGGGATTTTTTTTCATTAACTCCTGAAACTTTACATCAACTTACATTTTTATTCACGGATAGGGGAACACCTCAAGGTTTTAGACATATGCATGGATTTTCATCACATGCTTATATGTGGTATACTGAAAATGAAGAGTATGTTTGGGTTAAATATCATTTCTTAACAAAACAAGGAATAAAAAATTTTACTGATGAGGAATCAATTAAAGTAGCTGGTGAAAATCCAGATTATGCAACTGAAGATTTGTATAATTCTATTGAAAATGGGGATTATCCTAAGTGGGATGTTTTTGTTCAAATAATGACAAATGAAGAAGCTAAAAATTACAAATTTGATCCATTTGACATAACCAAAGTGTGGTATCATTCTGATTATCCTTTAATTCCATTAGGAAAACTAGTTTTAAATAAAAATCCAGTTAATTATTTTAATGAAGTGGAACAAGTGGCATTTGCACCTTCTAATTTTGTGCCAGGTATAGGACCATCTCCAGATAAATTATTACAAGGACGTTTGTTTGCTTATGAAGATACTCAAAGGTGGCGATTAGGGGCGAATCATCATCAAATTCCAATTAATAAACCAAAAAATTTAGTTTATTCTTATCAAAGAGAGGGACCAATGAATATTGATGAGGAGAATCCATACCCAAATTATTATCCAAACTCTGTAAATGGTCCTGAACCTGAAATATCTTTTAAACCTCCGAATATAGAAGTTCAAGCTGTAATCAATAGGCACACTCAAACTTCGGAAGATGTAGATTTTGAACAAGTTAGGGAATTTTATAACAGAGTTTTAAATGATGAAGATAAGGCACATTTAATATCTAATATATTGGGTAGTATTAGTCATGCTGATGAGAATATTCAGTATAGACAAACTGCATTATTTTTTAAAGCAGATTCTGATTATGGAACTAGAATATCTGAAGGTCTTGGTTTAGATATTGAGATTGTTAAAAAATTATCTAGTATGTCTCAAGAAAATAGAGTTAAAGCTACATTTAAGTAAAAAAATATTTATTTAACATTTAATTAGCTTTTTATTTTTTCTTTTTTTATTTTTTAGTAACTTATATTAATTGTGTTATTAATAAATTATAATAAGTTAAATTATTAAGAATTATTTATTTTAGGTGAAAAAATTGATGCATCCACGTCCAAGTCCAATTGCGGCTTCATTATATACTTTAAGAGATTTAAATGTTGATGTTATAATTATGCATGGTCCTCACGGTTGTTGTTTTAGAACTGGTAGACTTCTTGAAACTGATGGTGTTAGGGTTGTTACAACCGCTATGGCAGAAAATGATTTTATTTTAGGAGCTTCAGATAAACTTGAAGAAACTCTTAAAGAAGCTAATGAAATGTTTCATCCTAAACTTATAGGTATTGTTGGTACTTGTGCAAGTATGATTATTGGGGAAGATTTAAAAGAACCTATTGAAAAATTAAACTTGGATGCAACAGTTTTACCTGTAGCATCTCATGGTGGATTTGGAGAGGGGGATAATACTGAAGGGGCTATTGCTGTGTTAGAATCTGCAGTTGAAAATGAGGTTATTGCTAAAGAAGAAGCAGATCGTCAAATTAGGATGCTTAAATTAGCTACAAAAGTTGAAAAGACTAGAGGAATGGCTAAAGGTAAATATATTAAACCTAATTTTGGGGATAATAAAGAAAAAGTAGCTAAACACATTGTAAAGGCTTTAAAAAATAATAGAAAAGTTGCTTTTGTATTAAATGCTAAGAAAGAAACTTCTTACCTTTTTGCAGATATAATAAATTTTGATTATAGGCAAATTAATCCAGAAAATAAACCTATTATTATTGCAAATTTGGATGATAATATTGGTCTTCCTAGAATAAGAGAACATGCTAAAAATATTAAAAATGATTTATCTGAGAATAATGTTAAAATTGATTATATTACTGGTGGTTTAGATGAGTATCCAGTTACTCCAAGAAAAGCTGAAGAAATTCTTAAAAATAATGATTTTGATTTAGTTGTTGTCTTTGGAGTTCCTCATGCATTGTATATAGAAGATATTAATTGTGAATCTGTAGCAATTACTGATGGTCCTAGATTGGTTGAACCATTGAGAGATTTAGGTTATACTTATGTTGTGGCTGAGTTAGATGCTCATTCAAAAACTTTAGGGACTAGAAATATTGTTGATTCTGATTTTGGTATGATGATTAGATCTGTAATTAGTTGGGAAAATGAGAAATCTAATGGAGAATAATTAGATGATTACAATTATTGATTATAAAAGTGGAAATCTTAGAAGTATTCATAATGGTTTTACAAAGATTGGTTATGAAGCAGAAATTACTAGTGATCCTGAAAGAATAGCAAATGCAGATTTTTTAGTTCTTCCGGGGGTTGGAGCTTTTGGAAGTGTTATGGATAATATTGAACCTTTTAAAGATGTGATTTATGAACATATTAATGATGATAAACCTTTTTTAGGTATTTGTTTAGGTCTTCAAATTCTTTTATCTAGTAGTGAAGAGGCACCCGGAGTTAAAGGTTTAGGTATTTTTAAAGGACAGGTTAAAAAGATTCCTGAAGGTAGGAAAATACCTCATATGGGTTGGAATAAATTAAATGTTAAGAAAAATTGTCCTATTTTAAAAGATATGGATGGGGAATATTTTTATTTTGTTCATTCGTATTATGCTAATCCTGATGATGAAGAAGTAATATCTGGGGTTACTGATTATGGTGTTGATTTAGTAGCTTCATTATCTAATAATAATTGTTTTGCTACACAATTTCATCCAGAAAAAAGTGGAATTTCAGGTTTGAAAATTTTAAAGAAATTTGTTAATCTTGAAAAATAGTTTTTTGAAAAAAGTTAAATGTTGGAAGAATGAGTTTAAATTCAGACTTCCTTTAATATTCTTATTTTGATTTTTAGTTAACTATGCATTTTTGATTATTAATGTATTAGTTGTACTGGTACTAGCAAAGAATGTGTTTCCCGCGTAAGAAAATTTAGCTTGGTATGTTCCAGCTGTTAATTTTATTGGTAAGTTTGCATATCCATTGCTGCCTGTAGTTACAGTATAAGTTTTTGTTGTTTTACCTATAGTTAATTTAACAGTTAACTTAGCTTGTGGGATTAATAATCCATTGTTTTCTCTAACATTTAATGTAAGATTTTTTCCTTTAGTAACAGTGATTGTATTATTATTTACTCCACTTGCAGTTATTGTTGTAGGCATTTTGTGTGTTGTTGGGTAAATTGTAATGTTACTGGTTCTACTACAACCATAAGTTGTACTATTTCCATTGTAAGTACAAGTTACTGTATATTTCCCTACTCCTAAGTTGATTGGGTATAATCCGTATCCGTAACCATTAGTTGTTGAGGAGTAAGTTTTGGAAGTTTTACCATTACTAATTGTGAAGTATACAGTTTGTCCATTTAAAAGATAACCATATTGGTTGAATAAGATAGTTCTATAATATTCTCCTTTTCTGTTAACTTCAAAATTATCTTGTATGAATCCTGTAGCTATTTTTAAAACTGTAAAGTTTTTAAAATTTGTATCATTATCGTGGAAAGCTAATACGCTATAAGATCCAGGGGATAATTCAATGTTTAAAAATGCTTGACCATTAATATCTGTTGTTGCCCAATAGATTTTGCTTTTTCCATCACTTAGTCGGGTTAAATTTAATCCAATATGTTGTCCAATTATATGATTACCATTACTGGCATTGGTAACATTTATGGTTAAGTTTTTTGCGGTTCCATATGTTTGTGTGAAGTTTGCAATAGTTATGTTTACTTTATTGGAGGTGCTATTTTCACTAGTAATATTTGTAGTATTTGTAGTGTTTGAGTTAGAATCACCATCAGTACTTGTTTTTTGTATATTTTCTGCATATGCTGCTTGATTTGAGCTGTCTTGATGAACAGTTCCTACTATTTGATTATTGTTGACATTAGTATTATTGGAGGTTAATGTTCCATTATTTATGCCTGCTGCAGAAACTGCAGACAATGATATTAGAATAACTGAGAATAATAATAATGTTATGAGAATTTTATTATTTTTTTTCATATTATTTATTTCTCTTTAAATTTAATTTTTTAAAAATAGCTATCAAAAAAAATGATAGTCATATTACTTAATTAGTATTTGTTTTATTTAAATATTGTTATTAACCTTTTTAGGTTATTTTATCGTTTTTTTAGGTGTATTAATCTAATTTAAATCTAAATTGTTATTAATTTGTTTTAAAAATCTTATTTTAAATTTTACTTTGTGTAATATATTTTTTACTTATTCTAAAGGTGTAACTTATTTTTTACATACCCTATTGTTAAGGCAAAAATATTGAAAAAATAAAAAAAGTATAAAAAGTTAGGAAGATAAAATTTTCCTAAAAAAAATTAAAAATTTATTCTAATCAGTAGTGTTAACAATTAATGTATTGTTCCCAGTACATCCTAAAAAGTAAGTACTTCCTCCAAACACATAACTTAAATTATAAATTCCTTTTTGTAAATTTATAGCTATTTTAGCAAGTCCAGAAGCATTTGTAGTTAAATTATAAACTTTACTTTTATTGCCTTGGCTTAAAGTAATATTCACATAATGATATGGTAATAATAAACCATTATTTTCTCTAAGTTCAACTATAACATAATCTCCTTTGGTGTTAATAGTAATTGTACCATTAACAGCATTTCTTCCAGCTACAGTAGTAGGCATTTTTGTAGTATTTGGATAAATAGTTATATTATTAGTTGCTGAACAACCAGCTACTGTATTATTACCCATATAAGTACAAGTTACAGTATAATTACCAGTATTTAAATTAATATAATATCTTGCTGCTCCATTAGCGTCAGTAGTTGCATTATAAGTTTTGGAATTTTTACCATTACTTAATGTAAAGTAAATTACTTGATTAGTTAAGGGATTATTATTTTCATCTCTTAAAATAGTTCTATACTTTTCACCCTTTCTATTAACTTCAAAATTATATTGAATTAGGTCTGTATTTATTTTGTTAATAGTAAAATTCTTAAAATCAGTTCCATCTCCAAAACTTGCTAAAACACTATAAGATCCAGGTGAAAGTTCGATGTTTAGAAATGCTTGACCATTAAGATCGGTAGTTGTCCAATAAATTTTACTTTTTCCATCACTTAATCGGGTTAAATTTAATGATATATGTTGTCCTATTAATGCATGACCAGTAGTTACATTTGTAAGGTTTATAGTTAAGTTTTTAGGAGTTCCATAAGTTTGATTGAAATCTTCAACAATTATATTAACACTTTTATTAGTGTCATTATCTCTTAAATTTGCAACATTATCATTAGTAGATTGTAAACTAACACCTTGTGAAATAGAATTAGTGTCTGTAGTTTCATTTGTAGAACTAACTTGGTTAGAAGGTTCTATTTGTATGTTAACATTATTATTATCATTATTTTGGGTTATATTATTAGTATCTGTTGCAGATACGGCAGAAAAAGACATTAAAACTATTGATGATAAGAGTAATGCTAAAATGATTATTTTATTTCTTTGTTTCATTTTTTTTAATCCTATAAAATTTTAATTAAAAAATATTCGCTAACATTTTGAGGTTAGGATAAGAAATTATATTCTTTTTTTAATATATATAATTTTAGATAGTCAATACATTTATTTTAAAACTTTTTTTAATTAAATTAGTCTTATTTATTGGTTTTTTTAAATTTTAAATTAGTCTTATATCTTATTATTTTAAATAATCTTATTTTTATTAATTTTTAATATTACATAAATTATATAAAACAATAAATCAAACTTAATATAGAATAGTTAATTAACTTAATTAATAAAAAAATCATGAATTTATTATTATAATTTAAATCATTACTTTTTTTTATTTCCTATTTGGTGTAAAAATGGATATAGAAGGATTTGTTAGAGATAGAATTAAAACCACAGATGAGACTACACTTGAATCTCTTCTATCTGAAAGAATTAGAGAATACAAAGATGTGGACGAAGAATACTCAAAATTAATGGCTCAAAGTGTCATTGAAGAAGTTAACAATACATTAGAAATTGAACATTCTAATGATGAATTTTTAAAAGAAATAATAGATGTTCCAAAAGCAGATATTTCAATGGGAGAAATGGGAGTTGGTTCAAGAGGAGCAGGTGACTTTTTTGTACATAGAAAAATTGCTGAAATAGTTTCTAGTGCAAACACATCTTCATTAGTAAATCCCTCTGCTCAAGATGATGGAGGAGTAGTAAAAGTTGATACAAATGAAGATGTTTATGTAACCACTGCTGTTGATGGTATTCATTCTCGTTTAAGTGAATATCCATTTTTAGGAGGATTTCATGTTACAAGAGCAACACTTAGGGATGTTTGTGTAATGGGTGCAGATCCTATTGCAATTTTGAGTGATGTTCATTTAGCAGATGATGGGGATGTAGGAAAATTATTTGATTTCACTGCAGGAGTAACTGCTGTTTCTGAATTAATCGACACTCCTATAGTTGCCGGAAGTACCCTAAGAATTGGTGGAGATATGGTGATAGGAGATCGATTTGTTTCTTGTGTAGGAAGTGTTGGAGTATCAAAATATCCTCCAACTGCAAGAAAAGGAGCAACAGCGGGAGATATCATTTTAATGACTGAGGGTTCTGGAGGAGGAACTATCACAACAACTGCATTATATAATGGATTTTTCGATGTTGTATGGGATACTTTGGATATAAGCTTTATTAAGGCATCCAATGCTTTATTTAATGCAGATTTAATTAAAGACATTCATGCAATGACTGATGTTACTAATGGTGGTTTACGTGGGGATGCTCATGAAATTTCATCAGTAACTGGAGTAGGTTTAGAATTTTATCATGATAAATTAAGACAAACTGTAACTCCAAGTGTTTTAAACATGTTAGATACATTAAATATAGATCATTTAGGTGTATCTACAGATTCTTTAATGTTAATTGTTCCACCTGAAATTGTTTCAGATGTTACAAAAGCAATTAAATCTGCAGGAGTTAATATTTATGAAATTGGTAAAGTTGATAATGAAGGAACTCCAAGATTAGTTAAAGAAGATGGAACTGTAGATATTCTTAAACCATTATTTAGAGAAGCTGCTTATACTAAGATAAAAAAACTTAAAGGGGAAACTACTCCTGAAGATTTTGAAAAAATGAAAGAACAAGTTCAAAAAGCAGCTAATAACTCAATTAAAAAGAAAGATAAAGTAATTGATTATATTAATAATAAAGAATAATTCATAATATTATTTTTTATTATTATAATCTTTTAATAAAAGTTAATAATTTATATACTAAAAAATCTAAAATATAGATGTAAACTTTTTTTATTAGTTTATATTATAATATTTTTTAAATATTTTTTGCCCTGATGGTGTAGCTTGGATAACACGTAGGATTGCGGATCCTATTCCCCGGGTTCAAATCCCGGTCAGGGCATCTTGAATAATTTTAATTTTTAAACTATTTTTTTATAAAATTTTAATAAAATATTCATTTTTTCGAGGTTTTTTTTAATGCTTAATGCGAATACATATATTACAGAAGATAAAGGAATAGGTGGAACAATTAGAAATCGCTATGAAGATTTTTATGTTGAAGAAATTCCTGAAATAACTCCTAATGGTGAAGGTCCAAATGTATGGATTTGGATTGAAAAACTTGGAAGAACTACTTTAGATGTTATGCTAGATATTTCTCGTGATTTACATATAGATCGTAGACGAATGGGCTTTGCTGGAATGAAAGATAAGAAAGCCTTAACTCGTCAATGGATTTGTATATCAAACATGGATTCAGATGAGCAACTTAAAGAAGTTGAAGCATTATCTGGTAAAATTTATAAAACCGAATTTTTAAAGGTTGTTCGTGGAAGAAAAAAATTACGTATGGGTCAATTAAAAGGGAATAAATTCAGAATTTTAATTAAAGATGTTGAAGGAATGGAAAATGCTGAAAATACTGATGAAATTATTTCTGATGCGGCATTAAGAGCGAGTAATATATTAAAAAAGCTTGAAAAAACTGGTGTTCCTAATTATTTTGGTTGGCAGAGATTTGGTAAACCTAGAACAAATACTCATCTTGTAGGTGAAGCATTAATACATAATAATCTCAAAGAAGCTGTTAGAGTATATATTGGTAATCCTTCTCCTGAGGAACATAATGAAAATCAATTAGCTCGTCAAGCTTATGATGATGGGGATTTAGAGAAATCTTATGAGTTGATGCCTAAGGGAATGCGTTATGAAAAAATGATGATTAAAGAGCTTTTAAAAGAATCTAAGAAGAAAGATATTTTAGATGATGATTCATATAAACGTGCTATTCATGCACTTCCAAAACCTCTTCAAAGAATGTTTGTCAATGCTTATCAGTCTTATTTATTCAATGATGTGGTTAGCCATAGAGTTGCTATGGGAATGGATAAATATATTGAGGGGGATATTCTTATAGATAGTGAAGAGCATATTGTTAGGGATAAAACTCCTGAAGAGTTTCAAGAGTTAATTTCTAATTTTGAAGTTGATCAAACTTGTCCATTATTTGGAACTAAAGTTCCTTTTGCTGGTGGGGAAGTTGGTGAAATGGAAAAATCAGTTCTTGATAGTTACAGTATTACTAAAGAAGATTTTGAATGTCCTAAAATGCCGCGTTTAGGTAGTCATGGTTTAAGAAGAGCAATGCGTTTTCATATTTGGGATACTAGTGCGGTAGCTACTACTGAAGGTGTTGTTGTTGAATTTTCTATTAGTAGGGGATCTTATGCAACTGCTGTTTTGAGAGAAGTTATGAAAGTTGATGTTGTATAATTTAAAAAAATTTAATAAGTATATAAATAAATTAGTATTAATGTTTAAAACCGTAGGTTAATGATTATTATGATAAAATGTAGAAATATTTCAAAAGGGAAAGTTAGTGGGGAGTTAATAGTTAGTAATGAGCCGATAAGCTTTTTAGGTGGGGTTAATCCAGATACTGGTGAAGTTATTGATCCTCATCATGAGTTAAAAGGACAATTTATTAATGATAAAATTTTGTTTATTCCTGGTGGAAAGGGTTCTACTGTAGGTTCTTATGTTATATTTCAAATGAAAAAGAATGGGACTGCTCCTAAAGCGATTATTTGTTTAAAAGCTGAGCCTATTATTGCTACTGGTGCTATAATGTCTGATATTCCTATGGTTGATTCTCCATCTTCAGTTAATGAATTAGTTAATGGTGTTAATGTTGAAGTGGACTGTGATAATAGCACTATAAATGTTTTAAATTAATTTTTAACCTTTTTTTTTAAGGGGATACTTAATTATGCAAGAATTGTTTATTAATAATGTTAATTTGATTAATCCTAATGAATCTGAACCATTAGGTAATGTGTCTGTCTATATCCAAAATGGTAAAATATTTAATATTGGTAGAGATTTTAATATTCCTGAGGATGTGGATGTTCGTGTCATTGATGGTGATGATAAGTTTATGCTTCCAGGTTTTATAGATATGCATACTCATCTTTTTGCTAATGGGTTTAAAAAAGAGGATAATATGCGTAATCCTTTATCTTCTCATTTTTTTAATGGTGTTGTTAATATGAGGGATACTATTAATGCGGGGGTAACTACTGTTAGAGATTGTGGTTTAGCAGATATTGGTGCTAAAATGGCTCAGCAGAAGAGAATGTTTCCTGGGCCTAAAATGTTAATAAGTGTTACTCCTCTTTCTATTACTGGAGGTCATTTTGATTTAACATTTAATTCTGGTTTTGATATGAGAATAAAGTATCCAGGTCTTCCTAATCCATTGTGTGATGGTGTTGAGGGGGTTCTTCATAAAACTCGTGAGCTTTTTAGAGCTCGTGCTGATTTTGTTAAAGTGATGGTTACGGGTGGGGCCATAAGTGAGAATGATTCCTCTAAAATTGCTCAATTTAATGTTAAAGAGTTAGTTACTATTGTAAATGAGGCAAAAATGCATAATGCTCATGTTGCTGCTCATGCTCATGGTATTCAAGGAATTAAAAATGCTTTTAAAGCGGGTGTGAGTACTATTGAGCATGGTACTTATATTGATAAGTCAGGTGCTAGATTATTGGCTAAGAAAGGGATTCCTATTGTCCCTACTTTAATGGTGATTGATACTTTGTATCATCATGGGGAATATTTGGATTCTGAAAAGAAAGCTAAAGTTAAAGAATTAAATAAAGTTCAAAAGGAAAATAAAGCTGTTGCTTATGCCGAGGGGGTTAAAATGTTCATGGGTACAGATTCTGGAGTTATACCTCATGGTAATAATCTTAAAGAACTTCAATTTTTGGTTGAATTAGGTATGGATCCTTCTGAAGCTATTGCTGCTGGAACTATTGAGCCTGCTAAATTTTTAGGTTGTGGGGATAAAATTGGTTCTGTTGAACCTATGAAAGTTGCTGATGTGATTTTGGTTGATAAAAATCCATTAGAAGATATAAGTTCTTTGGCGGATTCTAATAATGTTTCTCTCGTAATTCAGGATGGTCATGTAATTAAAAATATTCTTTAATTATTTTTTTTAATTTTTCATGATTTTTAGGTTTACCAAAAATTTTATATAGTGTTAAACTTAATTATAAGTTAATAAATAACAATAGTTATTACTTATTATTAAAATAATTAATTAAAAAAGGAGATAGAATTAAAATGAGTGAAAAAAAAGAAATTAAAGTTAATGGTATGCATTGTAATTCATGTGTATTAGCAGTACAAAATTCTCTTGAAGATGTTGATGGAATAGACAGTGCAACCGCTGATTTAGAATCTGGAAAAGTAAAATTAGAATTAAATTCAGACGAAGTTTCAATTGAAGATGTTGATGAAGCAGTTAAAGATGCTGGTTTTGAACTAGATGAAAGTAGTAGTATAAATTAATTAATTCTAATTTTTACAATTTTAAATTTAAACTCTTTTTTTTTAACAATTTTTATTTTACATTTACTTATTCATAGAGGATAGTTCTCATGGTAAAATCAAAAAATATGGATATTGCAATTGAAGGGATGCATTGTGCGTCTTGTGTATTAAATTTAAATAAAGCATTTGAAAAAATAGAAGGTGTAGAAAAAGTAAATGCAGATTTAACAAATAATAAACTCCATATTCAGGTTAATCCTAAAAAAGTATCATTTAATCAGATAGATAAAACAGTTGAATCATTAGGATTCAAAACACATACTGATGAAATAACTTTAAGAATAGAAGGGATGCATTGTGCATCTTGTGTAATGAATGTAGAAAACTTTTTAAATAAATTAGATGGAATTTTTGATGTTCATGCAGATTTAACCACACAAAAAGTACGAATAAAATATGAAAAATCTAAAGTTACTATAAATCAAATGGAAGAAGTAATAAACTCTTTAGGCTTTAAATTACTTGGAATCGATGGACAATCAAATATTAATGAAGAAGAAATTTATCAAAATGATCTTAAAGATAAAAGAAATAGGATAATAGTTGGTTTTTTATTCTCTGCAATATTAATGTATTTAATGTACTTCCCAATTAATGTTCCTTATTTAACAATGGGTGAAGTATCTTTACTTATAGCAATAATACCTTTCTTTTATGTTAGTTTCCCAATATTAAAAGCAGGATTTACAGGATTATTCCATAAGAATTTAAATATGGATGTAATGTATACCATGGGTATTTCAGTTGCATTCATATCAAGTTTATTAGGTACATTTAATATAATTCTTAACAATTCTTTTATGTTTTATGAAACATCCATAATGCTTCCTTCATTTCTTTTAATTGGTAGGTATTTGGAAGCTAGAGCTAAAAATAAAACTTCAACTTCTATTAAGAATTTAATCGGATTACAACCTAAAACTGCAATTTTGTTAAAATTGGATGAAAATAGTACTGTTATCGATCAAAAAGAAATATCTATTGAAAATATAGAAATTGGGGATATTTTATTAGTTAAACCTGGTGATAAAATTCCTGCAGATGCTATTGTTATTGATGGATTTAGTTATGTTGATGAAGCTATGATTACTGGTGAACCAATTCCTAAAATTAAAAATTCTGGTGATGATGTATTTGCTGGTACAATTAATCAGGATGGTGTTTTAAAAGTTGAAGCTCGTAAAATTGGGCGAGAAACTGTGTTATCTCAAATTATAACTATGGTTGAGAATGCTCAAAGTTCTAAACCTCCTGTTCAAAAAATTGCTGATTCTGCTGTTAGCTATTTTATTCCTACAATTTTAACAATAGCTATTGTAGTGTTTGTTATTTGGTATTATGTATTAGGATCTACTTTGCTTTTTGCTTTAACTACATTGATTTCTATTTTAGTTGTTGCATGTCCTTGTGCTTTAGGTTTAGCTACTCCAACTGCTGTTACTGTTGGTATTGGTAGAGCTGCAGAGTATGGTATTCTTATTAAAAATGGAGATACACTTGAAACATCTGGAGATGTTAATGTGGCTGCTTTTGATAAAACTGGTACTATTACTGAAGGAAAACCTCAAGTTGATGATATTATTTCCTATGATTTTGATGAGGATAAGTTAGTTCAATATGTTGCGAGTGTTGAAAATAATTCTCAACATCCTATAGCTAAAGCTATTGTTAATAAAGCTAATGATTTGAATATTGAATTAATTTCAACTGAGGATTTTGAAAATATTACGGGTAAGGGTATTAAAAGTGTCGTTGATGATAAACAGGTTTTAGTAGGTAATCTTAGTCTTTTAAATGATGAAAAAATTAAGATTAATCAAGATGTTTTAAGGATTTATGAAAAATTGGTTGATGAGAATAAGACTGTTATATTTTTAGTAGTTGATGAGGGGATTGTGGGTATTTTAACTTTAGTTGATAAAATTAAAGATAATTCTAAAAAGACTATTGAAGCTTTACATTCTATGGGTGTATCTACTTATATGATTACGGGGGATAATGAAAAGACTGCGGTTAATGTTGCAAGTTCTGTAGGTATTGATAATGTTAAAGCTAATGTTCTTCCTCAGGATAAATTAAATATTGTTCGTAATATTCAAAGAAAAGATAAAGGTAAAGTTCTTTTTGCGGGTGATGGTATTAATGATGCTCCTGCTATTACTCAAGCGGATATTGGTGTTGCTATGGGTAATGGTACTGATGTAGCTATGGAAAGTGGAGATATTGTTGTTATGGAAGGTGATCTTGAGAGTGTAGTTGCCGCTATTCAATTTTCTCATAAGGTTATGGGTAGAATTAAGGAAAATATTTTTTGGGCTTTTGCGTACAATGGTATTTTGATTCCAATTGCTGCTGGTGTTTTATATCCTACATTTGGTATAATGTTTCGTCCAGAACTTGCTGCTTTAGCTATGGCATTAAGTTCAGTTACAGTAATTTCATTATCATTACTGCTTAAAAGATATGTGCCTCCAATTAAACGTCCAACTAATTAATTTTTTTTAATTTATTTAACCATTATTTTAATTATTTGATGGTTTTTCCAAACTCTATTTTTTGTTGAAAAGAATTAAGAAAAAATATAAAGAAATTTATTTTTGAAGTTCAAAAAAATGTTTAAAAAAAGAAAAGTTATAAAAGAATAAAAGAATATCTTTTATTCTTTTTTTTGTTTATTCAATATCAGTTAATTCGATTTTTATTTTTCCAAGTTTTGGAGCTAATAAATTGTATAAATAACTAGATATTAATACACATAAAAATGTTCCAATAAATCCAATTAAAATTGAACCAATTAACCAGTATAAACTATGCATAGTAGCGAATAATATAATTCCATAAATTACACCAATAACTAATCCGAGAATACTTAAAATTAATGCAGCATTCACTGGGTTAATGTTATTAATTACAGTCATATTATTTTCTTTATCTAATCCTAACATAACTCCATACATTTTGTTACTAAGAGCATTGTATAAGTAACAACATATTAAAGTAAGTAAAAATAATGCAATGATTACAAATACTATTGCAAGAATGATTACTATTGGATCACTCATTAAATAAATAAGTTGATAAAGTACGTATACTAATGTCATACTGCCTGCTACCATTAAAACTTGGTACATAACAGAGAAAATTAATTGTGCAACAACTAAATTGATTAAATAAAATATTATAAACATTATGGTTCCAATTATGGTTACCATAACTGCTGTAGGAAGTGTTGAAACTTCTTTTATTTCTTTATTTTCAACAAATTTAAGTTTAATATTCTCTAACTTAGTTGCAAGTATGTTGTAGAGATATGATCTAGTGAATATTTGGAATATGGTTAATATCATAGTTCCAAATATAATTGTAGGTGCAAGCATTAAAAGGCTACCTATGATGGTAGTGCCAACACTGATTGTTCCTATAACCATAAATAATATTGTAAATATTATAGCATAAATTATATTTATTGCTGTTCCTATGATTGTTATGGAAGATATATCAATAGATTTAAGGTTTAAAAATTCGGACATATTTTTTTCCTCCTCAATAATTTAAAAAATTAGTTTTTGTTTAAAACCAATTTTTTGAACTTTCTAAAAGTTCATCAATTATTATTGAAGTTGAACCTAAATAAGTGTGTGGGTCCATGATTTCTTCAATATCTTTTTCAGTTAAGTATTTTGATGCATCTTCATTTGCTAATATTAAGTCTGAAAGTAATTTATCTTCTTTATTAGCTTTAATAGCACATTCACGTACAATTCCATATGCAGTTAGTTTTCCCATTCCTTTTCTAGTAAGTTCTGCCATCATTCTTTCGGCCATTATTAAACCATTAGTTAAATTTAGATTTTTTTCAATATTCTCTTCATAGAATACAAGATTATTCATAAGTTTTATTGTAAGGTTTAAAATGTAATCTGTTAAGATACATGCTTCTGGGAACATTATTCTTTCACAAGAGGAGTTGGTTAAATCTCTTTCATGCCAAAGTGGGTTATTTTCCATTGCTGCTACTACATATGATCTGATTATTCTGGAGATTCCACAAATTCTTTCCGCAGTTATAGGGTTCATTTTATGTGGCATAGTACTACTACCAACTTGTTTTTCAGGATCGAAAAATTCTCCAACTTCCATGATTTCAGTTCTTTGTAAACTTCTAATTTCAACACCTATTTTGTCTAAGGTTGTTGCTATGTTAGCTAAAACCATTATAAATTCTACATGATTGTCTCTTTGAACAACTTGATTAGTGATTGATGCAGGTGTTAATCCTAATATTTTTGAGGTTTTTTTATGTATTTCCCAACCGTCTTCTTTAAGTGCTGCGGTTGTTCCTACTGCTCCATCCATCATTCCCACACATACATTTTTCTTTGCATGTAATAATCTTTCATATTGTCTGTGAAGCTCATCTGCCCATATTCCGAATTTCATTCCATATGTAGTTGGTAGGGCATGTTGTCCATGTGTTCTACCTATAGCTACTAAGTCTCTTTTTTCTTCGGTTAGTTTTAGTATGATTTTTGTTAATCTTTCTAATTTTTCTTCAAGAACTTCAATACTATCTTTTATTAATAATGAGTTTGAGCTATCTACAATATCGTTTGATGTTGCTCCGAAGTGTACGTATTCTCCGGCATCTCCTTCACATTGTTCTGCTAATCCTTTTGTGAGTGCAGCTATGTCGTGTCTTGTTTGGGCTTCAATTTCGTTTACTCTTTCTAGAGTGACATATTTTGTATTTGCTTTTGATGAAATTTCATCGGCTATATCTTTAGGTAATATTCCTAGTTCTGCTTCTGCTTGTGCTAGTGCAGATTCTACATCTAATTTTTTCTGTAATTTGTTCTCGGATTCCCATATGTTTTTCATTTCTGGGGTTCCGTATCTAAATTCAATAGGGTGTATTGCCATTTTCATACTCCTTTTTTAAATTTTTGTTAATTATTGATAATTTTTATCTTTTTAATAGAGTCTATTTTTTTTTAATAGTTGGTCTATTATTATATTGTTTATTTTTTGGTTAAATATAATTAGCTATTTTTGGAGTTTTTCCGTAATGTTTATATAGTATGTAATTTATATTTTACATATGGAATGTATATTTTACATTCAAGATATTTTAACAACCCCAAAATTTAAAATTTCTAGAAAAAAACCTTGAAGGTGGTTGGTTGAAAACCAAAATAAGATATTTGCGTCAAGAAGAAGGTATAAGTCAACAAGATTTAGCAAACAAAGTTGATGTTACCCGACAAACAATTAACGCTTTAGAGAATTCTCGTTATAATCCATCACTAATATTAGCATATAAAATAACAAAAGCATTAAATTGTGAATATATTGAAGACGTATTTATACTTGATGAAGAAAAAACAGAAGAGGAAAAATAAAACAACCATAATGGTGATATAAAATGATATTAGATATTTATAAAGATTCTTTAGAATATTCCTTACAAGATGGAAAAACACTCCTTAAATTAGGATTAACACTACTATTTAGTTTCTTAATTATACCAATATTTTTTGTTCTAGGATATTATTATCGAGTATTAGATACATCTACTCATGGAATGATAAATGGTGATGAAAAATTACCTGATTTCAGTGATTTAACCTCCATGTTTGTCGATGGATTAAAAGTATTTTTAGTCAAATTAGTTTACCTTTTAATACCAATTATAATATTAATAATCACAAGATTAATCGGCGGAGGAGCATCTAACCTTAATTCCATGGCAGGTAATGGAATAATAACTGTTGGGACAATCATATCAATAATTTTAGCAATAATATTTTATTTCTTATCAATAATGGCTGTAGCTAATATGGTAGCTGAAAATGGATCAATAAAAGCAGCATTTGATTTTAAAGGAATTTTCAAAATTATAACTAACATCGGATGGTTAAGATATATTGGATTTTATTTAGGATTAATAATTATAATGTTACTAATTTCAATTGTAATAGGATTAATCATAACATTACTCTGGTTTGCATTTGGATTAGTCGGTGCTCTTGCAGGTGCTCTTGGTGCTAAAGTTGGTTTAATATTAGGATTAATCATAGGATTTGCAGTTTATTTATTCTTTGTATATCCTTATTTAACAATATTTGAAAGTAGAGCTGTTGGATTAATATATGAACCTTTACCTGAAAGTGATGAACAATGAGTGTTACAGATGTAATAAAAGAAAGTTTACATTATCCATTTTATGATAAAATAAAGATAGTTTACTTTGGAATATTATATGCAATAATGGGAATATGTAGTACCATAATTTCATATCTTATTTCAAATCCATTACTACACTCTAATTATGCCTCATTAGCTAATGGAACTGAAAATGTAACAACTTTAACCCAATCAGTAAATTTAATTGCTGCACAAATTCCTTCCACTAATTGGTATTATGTAATTATATTAGGAATAATCGCACTTGTAGTTGGAATTTTAGCAACAGGTTATGATTTTAGAGTAATTAAGAAAGCAATAAATTCAGAAAATTCTTTACCTAAGTTTAATAATTTCATTTCAATGTTTATTGAAGGATTGAAAATAATCGTAGTAGAAATAATTTATGCAATCTTACCAATTATTTTATTAAGCATTGGTTTTACAATAATTGGCTTAGGAAATGGGGGTTCTAATGCTACTTTATTATCAATTGGTTCTATTATATGTATTTTAGGATTTTTATTTACAATATTCATGGTATTAGTCCAATTAATGGCTGTAAACCATATGATCGCAAATGATGGAAAAATATCCTATGCTTTTAAATTTAAAGATGTAGTAAAAATTATTGGTAAAGTTTCATGGATTAGATATATTGGAGCATTATTCATGCTAGTAATTATTAGTATAATTATTGGTTTTGCAGCTAATATTATTGTTTCATTTATATCAGTGGGATTCATGATGCTTAGTCCAAAAAATGTTCTTTTAGGAACAATAGTTGCTACAATCATTGTGGGATTATTTATTAACCCATTTTTATCCCTATTCACTGATAGAGCATTAGGTTCTCTTTACAATGAAAGAGTTAAAGATTTTGATATTGATGAAAAATATATTATAAATTGAATCAGATGTGTTAAATAAGTTAAATTTAATTAAATTAATAATTAAGGGTAATAATACATTTTCCTAAATGTTAATCCACCTATTATTATTTTAAATTTTTTCACCAAAATTTTTTTATAGTACTATACATTACCCAAAAAAATTATTAATTAATTTTTTCTAACTACTTATCCATCATTTTTCCAGTTAAATCATATATTGCATCTAAAAATTCGTCTAAAATTGAAACTAATTCAGTACCAACATATAATGTTGGATCAATATTATTTCCTCTAGAGTGAATTGATTGATTTTGATGAGAAATATTTATTTCCCAAAAATATCCATCAATCATTATGCAACGTTCATAATTTTCTTCTAAATCCCAAATTCCTATTTTTTCAAGATTTTCCCAAAAATTTTCCCATTCACTTTGTTTAGGTTCAATGATTTCACTATTAGAATAAATGAATATTAATTGAGTTTTATTTAATAATTTTAGTACTTTTTTTCCAGTTGTTGCGCTAGAATAAACTATTTCCATTTCTTCAGGTAAAAATTCTTCATACATAATTACTTTTTTCCTTAAATAAAATTTTAATATATAAAAGATTATTTATTAATTCTAGTAATAAATTATATTATAGTTTTTTTTTAAACTATTTTCAAGAGGATATTATAAAATGAAAAGTACAATAAACAAAGTATTAAATGAAATATCCATTTTAAGATTATTAGTATTCATTTTTGTTCTTTTTTCAGTTTTAATTATATTATCGATTATATTTAACATTAATATTGAAGATAATGCTTTTGATTTAGCTTCATATGGTTTAATACTGTTTTATTTTGTATATAAATTCAGGAATATTGGTAATAATTTTAAATCAGAGTTAATTTCTAGTTGTACCTTATCAAATATTAAGGAAATCCTTTTTGTAGCTATAACTAATATATTCTTAGCATTTGGTGTACTTATTTTTGCTTTGTTAATAGGGATTGATGTTCCTTTAGATAGTACAACTAATTTTATTAATTTTTTTAATATGTCTGGGGAAATTATTGTAATTGTTGTTTTAGCCCCTATTGTTGAGGAATTAATATTTAGAGGAGTCTTTTTAAGATGGTTAGATTCAAAATTTAATATTTATGTTGCTATTATAATTACTTCAGTATTATTTGGAGTAATGCATAATTTTGGGGGAATTATTAGTGCAATAATTTTTGGTGTTTCCATGTCAATTCTATATGTGAAAACTAATAACCTATTTGTTCCTATTTTAGCACATATGTGTAATAATTTTGTTTGTGAGTTTTTAATTCATTTTGATTATGGAAATTTCTTATTAAGTAATGATATAATTTTAATTTTACTTTGTATTTGTATTATTCTTTCAATAATACTGTTATTTAATTATTTGATTAAGAATATAAAAAATATTAAATATTATTTAAACACTTTTCAGGAGAATGGTTTGGAATGAAGAGTGATAAAAAGGATTTAATTAAAAGAGGATGGATTGATGATTATTATTTGGAAGATTTTCTAAATTTTAATCAAGAAGAATTATTAAAGTTACTAAGTTCTAATGATCCTTGTGAACGCTCTGCTGCGGCTTCTTTGTTAGGTGTTAAGTTCAATGTCAATGAAAAAATTGTATATTCTTCATTAGTTAAATCTTTAAGCATTGAAAAAGCGTTATATACAAAACTTCAGATATCTAGGAGTCTTGAAAAGGGCAATTTTATTGTAGCTGAGTATATGATTGGTTATTTAGGTAAAATTGGTAATAATCAACATAAAAAATTACCTAATACTGTTTCTAAAAAGAAGAGCTATCCTTTACCCAGGGATATTATTGCTAGAATTTTAGGTAAAATGGATAAATCTAATTTTTCAGTATTGTTATCTTCATTGGATAGTTGTGTTGCAGATCAAATCACTGAATTATTGGATGCTATTGGGTTTATGGTTTTTTATAATCCTAATTTGGCTATTTTAGAAAACTTGAAACCTATTTTAGGGGTGTTAGATAAGTATGAAGATAATATTCTTATTGTTTGGAAAGTATGTATGGTTCTATCCGCTTTTCCTTTAGATGAAAGTGTTTTTATTTTAAATAAAATAAAATCTCATTATGGTGTTGATTTAATTCTTTTGGAAGTGGAACGTTCTTTGAATTTAATTAATGGTGATTAATTTTTTAGTATAATCCTAACATTCCGCCGAATGCCATTATTGCAGATACACCGATAGTAACGAACCATATTAATGGATTCCATTTGATTACTTTTGCTCCATCTAATATGCCTAATGGTATTAAGTTAAAAAATGCTAAATATCCGTTTATCATGAATCCGAATGTGCATGTTATTGAGGTTAAGCTAGCTCCTGCTGTTGCAGGGTTCATTGCAGTATTTATTGAGTTTATTACTAAAAACATTAATGCTAGTAAAATGTTTACTACGGGTCCGCATAGAGATATGATTCCGTTTTCTTCATTATTTATGTTTCCATAAATATTCACTGCTCCGGGTGTTGCTATTAAAAATCCTATAAATGCACTTAATATGGATATTAATAATCCAATTGGCCATGCTTTAAATTCTGCCCAGTATCCATAGTGTATAGCACTTAATTTATGTCCTATTTCATGTAAGATGAATCCTGAACCTACACCAATCATTATTATGGGTAATATTGCTATGATTTGGTTTACATTTGTACGTGCATAGACAATTGAAAATCCTAAGGATATTACTATAAATGCGATTATTAAGTCAATTGTTTCGCGTGCTGTAAATTTTACATTCATATTATTAACATTCTTTATTTTTTGTTATATAGTTTTGCTAGTTTTCTAATTTTTAATGTTAAATTTTATTCTTTAATGTATATTTTTATACTACAAAGATTTAAATAGTACATTAACATATTTTTATATACGTCAAAATTATATTTAATTCATAAAAAAATTCAATATTAGAAGGTATTATCAAATGATTTATCCAAAAAAAGAAGAGGTAAAAAAACTAATCAAAAATAATAATTATAAAAGAGTCCCTATAAGTTATGAAATATATTCAGATAGTCAAACACCTATTGAAGTAATGAGAAGATTAAAAAAAATAAGTAATCATTGTTACATGTTAGAGAGTATCGAAGATAAAGATAAATGGGGCAGATACACCTTTTTAGGATTTGATCCATTACTAGAATTCACATGTCAAGATGGTGAAGTAAATATAAAAGGTGATTTTAGCTCTTATAAACATTCCGATTTAAATAAATCCGATATATTCACTACAACCACTAATAATCCTAGAAAATATATAAAACAAATAATTGAAGAAAATAAAACCCCAAGATTAAAAGATTTACCTCCATTTACAGGAGGATTAGTTGGATACTTCGCTTATGATTATATTAAATACAGTGAACCTTCATTAAATTTAGATGCTGAAAACCAAGATGGTTTCAAAGATGTTGATTTAATGTTATTTGATAAAGTTATTGTTTTTGATAATTTTAAACAAAAAATAATTATCATAATTAATATACAAACAGAAAATATAGACGAAAATTATGAAAATGCGGCAATAGAATTAAAAAACATAGTTAAAATAATTAAACATGGAAAACCAGCGAAAATAAAATCATTAAAATTAAAATCAGATTTTAAACCCTCATTTTCTAAAGAAGAATACTGTAATATAGTTGAAAAAGCTAAAAATTACATTAAAGAAGGAGAAATTTTCCAAGTAGTTCCCTCAAATAGAATAGAAGCAGATATTGAAGGAAGTTTATTTGATACGTATAGAGTTTTACGAACAACCAACCCCTCTCCATACATGTTTTACTTTTCAAGTGAAGATATAGAAATAGCAGGAGCATCTCCAGAAACCCTTGTAAAATTACAAGACAATAAAGTATATACTTTTCCATTAGCAGGAACACGAGCAAGAGGAAAAACAGAAGAGGAAGATCAAAAATTAGAAAAAGAATTATTAAATGATGAAAAAGAATTAGCAGAACATAATATGCTTGTAGATTTAGGAAGAAATGATATTGGTAAAATTTCTGAAATAGGTTCTGTGAAAGTGAATAAATATTTATCCGTAGAAAAATTTTCTCATGTCATGCATATTGGTTCAACAGTTGAAGGAATACTTCGTTCTGATTTAGATCCTTTATCTGCAATTGATTCTATCCTTCCTGCAGGAACTCTTTCAGGAGCTCCAAAAATTAGAGCTTGTGAAATAATTAATGAGTTAGAAAATAATAAAAGAGGAATATATGGGGGAGCTATAGGTTATGTAGATTTATCTGGAAATTTAGATACATGTATAGCTATTAGAATAGCATTTGCCCGTAATAATAAAGTTTTTATCCGTTCTGGTGGTGGAGTTGTAGCAGATAGTATACCTGAAAATGAACACCAAGAAACTTTAAATAAAGCTTCAGCTGTTATAAATGCTTTAAAGATTGCAGATGGAGGTATAGAATGATACTTTTAGTAGATAACTATGATAGTTTTTCATATAATCTCTATCAATTCATAGGTATTGCATTAAGTGAGATTAAAGGCTTAAATTTACAATCAGATTCTAAAAAAATTATTAATGAAATTAAAGTCATTCGTAATGATGAATTATCCATATCTGAAATAGAAATGCTTAATCCTAATATAATTATTTTATCTCCGGGTCCTGGAAGACCTTCTGATGCGGGAGTTTGTGTTGATTTAGTTAAAGCATTTGAAGGTAAAATTCCAATTCTTGGAGTATGTTTAGGTCATCAATCTATATGTGAAGCATATGGTGGAAAAATTTCCTATGCAAAGAAATTAATGCATGGTAAATCTTCTATAGTGAACTTAAAAGATAATGAACCCTTATTTGAGGATATTCCAGATTCTATTCAGGCTGCAAGATATCATTCTTTAGCTCTTTTAGAAGGTACTTTGCCTGAAGAATTAGATGTGATTGCTGAAACTAAAAATGGGGAAATCATGGGTGTTAAACATAATCTTTATCCTATTTATGGTTTACAATTTCATCCTGAGTCTATTTTAACTCCTGAAGGTTTAAATATTATTAAAAATTTTATAATTAATTATAATTAATTAAAAGTTATTAAATAGAAAAATGGTGGTTATTAACTATGATTAAAGATGCAATTTTACAATTGGCTAAAAAGGAAGATATTTCTTATGATTTGGCTAAGGGATCAATGAATGAAATTATGGGAGGAAAAGCTACAGATGTTCAAATGAGTGCATATTTAACAGCTCTTTCTATGAAAGGAGAAACTATTGATGAAATTACAGCATCTGCAGAAGCAATGAGATCTCACTGTATTAAGCTTTTAAATGATTGTGAAGTTCTTGAAATAGTTGGAACTGGTGGTGATGGTTCTAATTCTTTTAACATATCTACAACATCTTCAATAGTTATTTCTTCAGCAGGAGTTCCTGTTGCAAAACATGGTAATAGGGCGGCTAGTAGTAAATCTGGTGCTGCTGATGTATTAGAATCTTTAGGTGTTAATATTAATGTATCTGCTGAACAAAGTGCTCAAATTTTAAGAAAAATAAATTTATGTTTCTTATTTGCTCAAAATTATCATATTGCAATGAAATATGTTGCTCCAATTAGAAAAGAACTTGGAATTCCTACAATTTTTAATATTTTAGGTCCTTTAGCTAATCCTGCAGGTGCTTCAATGCAAGTAATGGGAGTTTATGATGAATCTCTTGTTAGACCTTTAACTAAGGTTTTACATAATTTAGGTGTTAAAAAGGCTTTAGTTGTTTTTGGTCAAGATAAGTTAGATGAAATTAGTGTTAGTTCTCCGACTACAGTTTGTGAAATTAAAGATGATGATATAATTGAATATGTGATTAAACCTGAAGATTTTGGTTTTGAAAGATGTTCTAAAGATGATTTAGTTGGTGGAGATCCGGATTTTAATGCTAAAATTACACAATCAATTTTAGATGGGGAAAAAGGCCCTAAAAGAAATGCTGTAGTTATTAACTCCGCTGCTGGATTGTATGTGGCGGGTAAAGTTTCTTCTTTAAAAGAGGGTGTTGTTATGGCAGAGGAATTAATTGATACTGGTGTAGCTAAAAAGCAATTAGAACAATTTATAAAATTATCTAATAAAATAGATAATTAATGAAAATAAATATTTTAAGTAATTTTTCATGATGATTTTTTTATTGGGAGAATTTTTAAGATGATTTTAGATGAAATTGCAGATAA